>Ga0247837_1000146_pt1 | contig 133407 bp, 93 predicted proteins | sample LaCtaG_2_FD_187115 | JGI IMG/M metagenome (GOLD analysis project Ga0247837, IMG submission 187115) | Freshwater microbial communities from meromictic Lake La Cruz, Castile-La Mancha, Spain - LaCruzMarch2015_14.5m | ecosystem: Environmental > Aquatic > Freshwater > Lake | place: Spain...
TATTACCGCGAGCTGAAGTACAGGAGGTCAATTCCATGTATGCATTTCTATGCTCTGCAGCAATTCAGCTGTCTCTGCCACTAGTAAGCCTTCATCTGCTCGAATCCCCTCACATAGAAGCTTTGTAAAACTCAAAACAGACAGGAAGGCAATGAGTGCAAACTATAAAGGATAAGCTACTCCAACAATCGTCTCATATGCATAGGTAGTGATACAGAGGCATTCTGCATAGGTCTGTTGCATTCCCATGCTGAAATTCCACAAAATTTCATACTTGCAGACAAACATTTAAGCATAAATTAAGGGTGGAAAGACGATATTGCTGCGAGCTCATACTTTCAATCATAAGAAAAACTCCTCTATATTCTCAATGACAAGACAAATTTTGGCTTTTCAGCGAAAAAGGCTGAAAATTCACAGAGGAAAAGGGTTTTATACGAAATTTAGACTATGTATAACAGACTTATCCAGCAAATAATGGCAAAGTCCCCCAAACACACGCAGGGACACAAGGGACTTAATCCTTTGAGAATTCTGTTCTTCATACACCCTATCCACCTAGAAGATTCTTGCTTGCGCTGGACCACATGGTTCGATAGGGTAGGTCTGGATCTAAGCATCACGATCCGGTAGACTGCTGCAAATTGTGGTTTGCACGGTGCTTTACAGAGTTAGGCCTGTCGTCACTGCGTGAACTAGATGATAAGATATAATGAGATGTCCAGGGGGGTGAGAGTCGATGATAGGGTGGGGCGGTGCTGACTGCGCATCGACTGCCAGGGCCCAGTATGTGTGTTTAATGGATATTATATCTACGTTGCTGACTGGGGTTGATCGGAAGTAGTTTAGTTTGGGTCGGGACTACCCGATGGTCGGACCAGAGTGGTGGACATGTAGTGGTACGGTCATCTGGAATGCATGATTGATTAATGGATACTATGTCTACGATACTTATCGGGACTCCTCGGAGGAAGTTAGGTTTGGGGTCGGGGATGCCCGATAATCGGGTATCTTGTGTAGACCGACGGTTACTTAATGTGTGGCTGTTATAATGGCAGAGAAGGAGGCAAGGTGGAAGTGCGAAGGCTGTGGAGGGTCTTGTGACACGTTGGTCATCCTGTATGTGAAGCGTGCAAGTTGTTCCTCTGTGCCCTATAGCTGGATTTTAGGATTACCGAACTCCTCAAAAAATCATGACAATTACTTGAGAAATTTCCTCACGTCATGAGCCACCAACTGGTTGCGAGTGCTGGGTAACCTGGGCCAGTATAAAGCCGGCTTTGCTGGGGTGATGGAAGCGAATTACCAACGAGGAAACACGCAACTGGGTGGGGGAGAAAGGGAGACAAAAGGACTGTGCTTGCTACGCTAGGGGTACTATACTACGTGTTCCAGCTATGGACAAGGAGTGCTGCAGCTACCACCCCCTCTCATTGTGGGACTTACATTGCCTTTTCTAACAGAGTGGAGAAATGGAGTTGGAGCTCAAGCATTGTGATTTGAGCAAGTAGTTAGAATCAAATCCTCCAATTATACCACAGACTGTGGTAGTTCGCGTAAGCATCAAGATGTCATCTTCCTGCTTACTAATTTAGCCGTCAAACTAGCGCAGTTTTCTACTCGACTCGTATCCCTCTCTCAGTTTACCGAGCTGTAGCCGTAGCCATTACAGCGAAGAGTCACCCGCTCACTCCGTACTACGGATAAAACTGGCGTAACTCCAGAGTGTTGATCCAGTTGCATTTCCCCGAGGTCTGTATGATGTGTTTTCGCATAAAAGTCTTGAAACGCTTGGACTAACTGAGGCGTCGAGGCCCTGATGTTAGCCTCGTACTCAGACGTCAAATCTCTCAGCAGCTTCTTGCAAATCGGCAGTTCAGAGTCTCGCACGATAGCCAGCATTTCATCGTAGTTAATGGGCACAGTCTGCTGGGCGGCCCTCGAGGCTTCAAGCAGACGGTCCATGTTTCTGCTATACACCTCGTCCCAAGCATTCTTGCTGTACATTGCTTTGATCTGCTCCGGACTTGCGAAGTCATGCAGGAGGTCGGGCCCTTCAGTGTCTACGACGCCTAGGTAGCGGCCATTCATGAACACTGCGTAGAAGCTCAAAGAGCCTGGGTCCAGAGCGCAGACTGTCTGCACTTGCCCAGGAGCCAGCGGGATTTGCTGCACCAACCGACCAGTGAGAGTGTCGTACACAGAGGCAAAGAAGGAGTCGCTGCCAGTCACTAGGAACTCTTCATAGTTCAGGAAGTCGAAGCCCAGAGCCAGTTTCTCAGAAGCGTGTAGATTGTACACCTGCACGTAGTTCCTGACCGAGTTGGAAGCGGACATGCAGCGCACATCCCACAACTTCAACTCGCTCCCGCGAGAAGAAGTCACGACATGCACCGAGTCTTGGCACGTCTTCATGGAGCTGGTTCTGCCGGTGTGGCACTTGGTGTGCCATTGGCGGAGGCGCGGGGCACGCACATCCCAGAGGGAGAGATGGCCTGAGCGCTGCAGTACATAGAACACGCCGTCTGTGGCGGGCGCGAAGGTGAGGTCCATCACTGCGTTCAGTTCCACTGCAGGGTCTTGCGGCAGCACAATGGTACTGCGAAGTGCGAGGAGCGGCAAGTCCCATACTGCTATGACTGATCTGCAGTCTCCGGAAGCCGCGACTGTGTCCGCCAAGCTGACTCCCACACTTCTCACCCAGTCTTGGTGTCCTCTCAGTCTGTCTGGTCATCACTGGCCTGCTCTGTGCCCTTCTCTCCACAAGGTCAGCGTCGTGTCATGTCCTCCGGTCACATAAGCTGTACGGTCACTCAGCCAATCCATGCAACTAGTTTGCGTGCCTGGAGACGGAAATCTATCCAGCAGCAGTCTTTCCTGCACATCCCACACTTCAGTCACTTGGTCTAAGTAGGAATTACTCGAAGCGCAGCAGAGCAAGACATTGTCGCGACTGCGCTTGAGGAACTGACGGAAGTCGTGGCAGGGCTCGGGCTGCACTTCCCACCTCAGTCGAAGACGAGACAAGGCGAGGACGTCCCAAGAGGAGTGAAGACTGGGCATGCGGGACCTGCGCCACTGGCCAAAGGAATCCCCAGCTAGCATACTATTAGCCCAGTGCAACTAAGGCAGTGTGTTCTGCTATACGGATTAGTGGAAGGGAGTCACGCTCCAGTCCATAGAATCCATCTTCGGGTTAAAGTAATGGCAGTCTGGAGATAGAGATCAGAGCAGCCTATCGACACAGGATTCCCCCTGAAGGACTAAGGTCGGACGAATTCGGACTAATCTAATTGTGATCCACTCCATAAGATTCTCAGAAATCAAGTGTTAGAACTGAGAGGTGAATTGCCTTTCTCATACAGTGTATCAGGGAGGAAATGTACTCAGTGTTCTGGCGAAATGGGGATATTTGAAATAGACTCGTTCTTTCTTCCATCTAAGCAGCTAGTCGGGATTCCTCGATGATTATACGCAGGTGTGCTATTTTCCCCGTAATGGACCCATTCAAGTCGCTAAAAGCCAGTAAATAGATCTAATGGAAGTGGCCAGCGTGCAAGAAGCCACAGACGTGCTGTCCAAACCGCCCTCCGACCGCAAGGCCACCGACCTGCGCGCCCTGCAATCCGCCACCCAGTCCTTCCAGTTCTTCCAAGACCAAGGCCCCGAAGTGCACCAAGCCTGCTGCAAGGTCCTGCACCTGCAGAAGTATGAAGCCGGGGCTGTGGTTTTTCACAAAGGCTCTACAGGCGACAGCTTCTGCATAGTGCTGAAAGGCTCGGTGAGTGTGTTGGTGCCGCAGTCTGGGTCGAGACTCACTGATCTGGAGAGTTTGAGACTGGTGGGGATTTTGAGCGAAGGGCAGACCTTCGGGGAACTTGCATTGCTGCAAAACAGGGACCGGGCAGCCACCATCGTGGCCAGGGAAAAGGTGTGTTTGGGAGTATTGGGAAAGAGCGATTTCGACCGAATTCTGAGGCTGCAGGAGGAAAGGCGCCTGCGTCTGAAGGTGCAGTTCTTCCAGGCGCTGCCTGCATTTCGGCAGTGGTCAGTACTCGAACTGTCCCGCTTCGTCTATTACTTCCGAGAAGAGCGCTTTAAGCGAGGTGCAGTGGTGTTTACGGAAGGGTCAGGGAGTGCAAAGGCGTATGTGGTGATTCAGGGCGCGTTTCGCTTTTCTCAGAGTTCTAAAGTGGGATCTCGGAAGCACGAGCTGCAGCTGCTGTACAAAGGGGCGAAGGAGATGTTCGGGGAGGAGGACTTGCTCGCAGGGCGGAAGCGCCAAAGCACCTGCACCTGTGACAGCTGCGAAGGGCAGGTGTACAGCATTGGAAGCGAGGACTTCCTCAAGTTCTGCCAACGCGACAGTACTCTCCGCTACCTGCAGACCTATGCACAGGCAGAAAGACGCTGGATAAGTGAGCGTAGGCCTCTCCTGCTGCAGGCTGAGCGCTCCAAGCTGAGTCTCAGTCTTCTCAAGCCGAAACACTTCCAGCCCGACACAACTCGGTGCCAATCCAGCAGTTCACTCAAGCAAGACTTGATGCTGCACTGCAACGTGGCTGCGACATCTCTCCCACAACTGTCGAAAAGAGTGATGTCGCTGACTGAGCGAGCCCTTGCAAAGAATGAACTCTTCGGAAGACTTCAGCGGAGTGTGAAGCGGAAGCTAGAGTAGTAATGGGCAAATGTCTTAGCTGCTGCTTTCATGACCAGGCAGTTCAGCAGCCGCTGATAGCGCCCTTTGATGCCTCGTGCACCTCTAGCTCCATTGACCCATCCTCGCTGGGTCCAAGCGACTTCATCATTGAAAAGCTGCTGGGCAAAGGCACGTTCGGGAAAGTGTTTCTCGTCTGCAAAAAGGATACTGGCGCTCCCTACGCAATGAAAGTCCTCAAGAAGACAGCAATCGCCAAGCGAAACCAGCGCATGCACACCGCTACTGAGAGGGAGATACTGGGCAGTCTGCGTTCTCCCTTCCTTGTTCAGCTGCATTTCGCCTTTCAGACGGCTGAAAAGCTGTACATGGTCATGGACTACGTGCCAGGGGGAGAGCTGTTCTTTCACCTCAAGCACTCAGGCCGCTTCACTGAGCCCAGAACCCGCTTTTACGCAGCTGAAATACTCGTGGCTTTGGAAACCCTCCATGCGAATGGATTCATCTATCGAGACCTGAAGCCGGAAAACATCCTGCTGGATGTTGAGGGCCACATCAAGTTATCAGACTTCGGTTTGAGTAAAAAGGGTATGGAGGCGAATTTCAAAGCCTACACCTTTTGTGGAACGCCAGAGTACTTGGCTCCGGAGATATTGAATGGGGAGGGACACGATAGTGCAGTGGACTTTTGGAGCCTTGGTGCACTTGTCTACGAAATGATGACGGGCTTTCCTCCTTTCTACTCGAAAAATCGAGCAGAGATGTTCGAATCCATCCTTAACAGGCCGCCAGACCTGAAGTCCTACTTCTCCCCTGAGCTTTCCGACCTGCTCCTGCGCCTTCTCGAAGTCAACCCCAAGCACCGCCTCGCTTCCCACAAAGAAGTCCGCCGTCACCCTTTTTTCTGCGATGTAGACTGGACTCGCCTTGTGCATGGTGAAGTCAAGCCGCTTTTCTGTCCACGGATAAGCGGGGCTAAGGACACTGCTAACTTCGACCGAGCATTCACTGACGAAAAGGCAGCGGACAGTCCTGCTGAGAGTCTGGCGAGTGAAGCGAAGGCTGCTAACCAGTACCAAGGCTTCACTTACACTGAGCAGCTCTAATACAGTCTGTTAGTCCGCAGAATTCGTCCTGGGGAGTGGAACTGCTCGACTCGCACTTGAGCGGCGAGACACTCCCGACACGACTTCGTCAGGTCTTCACTCAGCTTTTCCATACTTGAAGACGCTTCCGAGGCGCGTCTGCTGATCCTCATCAAGAGTTCCCCAGATATCTTCTGCGGCGGCTGTCTTCTGTGCAGCTGTGCGCCCACTCGTTCTGGGAACTGCGTCGGACTGTCCATGCAGCTGAACCAGTTGTGACCGAGGGCCTCGCAAGAACTGAGTCGCTGCGAGGGGTTGGGGTTGGTCAGTTGCAGTACTAACTCGACTCCTTGTCGAGAAATGCCTGTCCACTGCTGAGCGTGGAAGCTAATGCGGCATTCACGGTTCTTACTCAGTATTTCGTCTGCGCATTGACCTTGGAACGGGAACTCCCCTGAGAGCAGGAAGTAGAGCAGTACGCCGCAGCTAAACACGTCTGCCTTCGGTCCGTAGCTCCCCCTTCGCAGCATCTCTGGAGCTACGTAGCCCGGAGACCCGCACTTTTCCTGCAATGGGCCAGTTGCATTTGTAGACAGGCCGAAGTCCGCAAGTTTGAAGTCGCAATTGTCGTCAAGTCGAGCCAATAGGACGTTTTCAGGCTTGATGTCTCTGTGAATAAAGCCCTGGCTGTGGATGTAGGCGACTGTTTCAAGCAGTCCATGGAAGAGCAGTCTGGATTCAGCTTCTGAGTAGCGCTGACGCTGCATCCGAGTGAGGAGGTTGCCGCCTCTCATATAGTCCAAAGTGAGATATATGCTCTGGGACTCTTCGTACAATCGCCACAGACGCACTATGCGAGGGTGGTGCAGAGCCCGTAGCGCTGTCACATCCTGCACCACCATCCTCACCCACCTCAGTCCCTTCCCCTCTTTCAGCACTTTCTTCACTGCCCACTGCTCCTCCTCACCTTTCCCCAGATACACGGTCGCGAATGTGCCCTTGCCCAGAACTGTACTCATCTGCAGGTCAAAGTCATCTAGTACACACTTAGGCAACAGGCAAGTTAGCCATTTGTCGAGTTGGGCCTGGGAAGCAGCGTAGAAGTCCTCAGTACCAAGAGAGAAGCCAAACATTTCGCGGTAGGGAAGTGACTCGATGAAGGGTGAAAGAGGCTTCCAGGAGATATGCACGAAGCGTAAGGAGCGGCGGTCATGAGAGCTCTGAGTGGAAAGTACTCTGCAGTAGTAGAAAGTGTCCTTAGCAAGCAGGAAGTACCGCACATGCAGTCTGCCCTCTATCTTAACTTGCAGCTCTCCCTCACACTCCCACACCTTTGGACTCTGTCCTCCTTTGTGCCAGAACCCTGCTTGCGCATTGGCCTTAGCGTCTTCCGCAGCAAATACAGACTGCATACTATGTCACTAAGCTAGACCAGGCTGCTCGCTTCTGCCACTGCAGTCCTGCTTTCCGCAGACTTAAACTCATCATTTTGACTTTCCAGCGTACCTCTAGTCGTTCACTCCGGCCACCCACCAGTCTTCTCCATACTCGCTGCAGCTTCCTGATTACCAGGCTTTGTAGTAATGCAGACAATGTGGGTCCTTTCAGTCTCCCTTGTCGGAAGTTTTCCTGGTGTCGTTGCTTTAGTCTTTGTGCGTATTGAAGTCGACGTTCATGTGGCTGAAAGACAGTCCGCGAAGGTTTAAAAGCACCCGTAAGCTGCGGTGCACGCCAAGGAGGCCTGCATCTCTGTGCAGAGTTGAGTCTGTGTCGCTGTGCATCGAGGGAGTGACGCGGATTCAGAGACAGGGAAGCTTGCAGGCGAGGGAAGAAGTGAGCAGTGCGCTGTTTGAACACAGCCCGGAGACGGCGGAACAGAGTAAGTGCAGCAGTGTGGAGACGAGTGTGGAGACTGTGGGCGGTGAGGTGCCATTGCAGCCAGCAGCGCACTAGTCCCATCTGTGTCTCTCGTCCTTGTTTCCGCCTCCAAAGTCTATGTAGAGCTTGAATGCGCTTTCCCTGCCTGACAGAAGCCTGGGCAGCCAAGCAGCGCCAAGCTTTCTTTCGCAGTACTTGTGCGAGGAGAGCATTACCCTGCAAACAGCGATCTGTCTTCTGTAACGACCACATTTGCCTCAATGCATAGCCACAGTATACTCGGAGAGTTAGCCTGCTCAGCCTCTGAGTTGCATTTGCCACTTGCACGCGTTGTTTGATAACTCTGAATGCATGCTTCAAGCGTTCTTGCAAATGGCCTAAAAGCGAAGCTCCGAGTTTTTCAGTCTGCTCCAGTCTCAATCGCCTCTGTAGCGCTTCAGCGAAACGCGCCGTTCTTTTTGCTTGTTTGCTCGGCTGCTCTTTCACTACTACTTCAGCAGTTCCCAGCAGTTCCACTGGGTACTCCACCAGTTTCTCAGTCAGCAGCACTCCCAAATCTGCACTACCTCCCGTGTTCACCGGCAACTGCACCTGTCCCAAGCCCGCCTTCAAACAGAAAACATGTGAGGTCCAATCCCGCAATAAACAAGTCGCCTGGTCCCAGGGACGCAGGACTAGGCCTTGCGGCTCTCTCCATTCATACAGTACAGTTCCGCTTAGACCGTATAGGGCTTCGCCGATTGCTGATACATGCGTTATTTGGTCTCCGGGACGCACTGGTAGAGGTATCGGTTCTAGGCAGTCGTCGGTGACTATTGGAGTGTAGGCTTGGTCGAGAAAGGCCACGAAGCACGCCCCCGCAGTTAATGAGTCGCAGCCTGAGCAGGTATAATCCGGAAATGTATATGGTCGATTCTCTTGCCCCAAAGCCGTAGGCCGAGACGCAAGCCGAGAGCGATGTCGCATCGGCCTCTTGGAAGAGAGAGTACCATATATATAAAGACAGCCCGTTGATGTGGATATGGCAGTATAAGTAGGTCCGCACACTACCTGTCTACATCGAAAGATTCTCGCCGAGTCCACAAGTCTGGGCGGGGTCAGATGCTCTGTGAAGCTTTCACTGCCCAGCTGTCCCCAGTCGCCACTGCCCCAGGCAAACAGTCTGCCCTGGTCTGCCTAGGTCCTACCGTCAATTGCTGCTGCGTGAGTCTTGCCCACTGCCACTTGCGCAATCCTAGCGAGTCCTTGCACTTGCACAGGCTCCTTGCACTCAAACAGTCCCGGCACTCCCAGTAGTCCGTCCTCACTCGGGTCCATTCCCCAGGCATACACCAGTCCTTCCCGCGTCCAAGCGAAAGCAACCATGTCGCTACAAGCCACTCCCACGAGCGCTCCAATGCTCAGTACCCGCTTCGGCCTCAAGTCTGCAGTACCTCTCGGTATCGTGACTTCCCATACCTCCTGACTCGTGTCCAGCACCACCGCCAGGCGTGCTGTGCCTTGGCACTTCTGTATGGAGTGTTGGAGGTGCAGGGGAGCGAAGTCAGGCGCAGCCGCCAAAGACGTGAAGGGAGACCAAGTGAGTAGCCAGGCGAGCGTGGAGTCCATTACACTACTCCTCCTTAAGCTTGGGGGCGGCTCTGCGTCCGAGCAAAGCAGCGAGTAGAAGGACTGTGAGGACTTCGGCTGACCAGTACAGGGCTGGCTGCAGCTTGAAGACTTGGTCTACGGAGCGAGAGAACTGCTTGAAGGCAGAAGGCTGCACTGCTGAGCGGTCGTACTGCAGGTAGGTTTGGTTGTGTACGAGTTCTTCGACTGCTCGCCACTCCAAGAGTCCGGTGTAGTTGTAAATGTACCCCTCAGACACGTAGAGTACTGACGGCACGTCTCTAATACCCATCTTCCGGAAGAGCTGTTCGTTCTTCTCAACTAGCGCCCTGGCCATCACCACGTCTCTCTTCTTGGACTGCTCCGCAATCTTGACCCACGGCACATTGAGGAGGTTGCACTTCTGGTGGCTGCCCTGACAGAACAGCACCGCCCAGTCACTCCCATTGAACATCTCCTTGTAGTTATCCAGCGTTAAGTTGAACACCTTGGCGCTCCCCAGTTGGCCTAAAGCCTTTATTTTCGCCTGGTCTTCCTGGGTAGGCTGGTTCATCATCGCCTGCGCACCGAGCACGAGACAGAGCAGGAGCGCCGCCATTTACACGTGCTGGGCTAGGGTTGATAGGGCGAGATGGCAGTGACTGACAACGACCGGCTTCGTAGCGCAATGGATAGCGCATCTGACTTCGGATCAGAAGGTTGTGGGTTCGAGTCCCACCGTGGTCACTTTTTACTCTGTGTTTAGGCTGGAGGACGGGAACTGCCTTGGCTGGGTGGCTTGTTGTGCATCCAGGCAATTGCGAAGAGGCAATTGTTTTGGATGATTAATATATGCGGAGTGTGAGGAGTACACGTAAATGTGGACTGAAATCATTCTAATAGTCGAGGCATTAGTATGAAAATTCCAGAATTTCTGTGCTAGTCATCTCACCACTCCTTCGTCTCTTTACCCCTCCAGAAGCATTCACACTCCAGAAAACAGTACCAAAGTACTATCGAACCTGGGTATGTTCAACCCATTCACTAGGTAATAATGGCGTCTCAGGGCGGCCAATACGTCGTGGAAGAGATCACCCTCTCCGAAAGCGACGAAGACGCGAAATACGAAGAAGTGAGCGAGGACATCGAAGAAACCCAAGAAACAGACGAAGACTACAAAACGCTCCTGCGAGTAACGAAGGGCATAGCAGTGGAAAAGCCTGCCCAACTGCAAGTCGTGGAAAGCAAGTTCACCCAAAGACACGTGACTACGGACGACTTCATACGAAACTTTCTTGTGCGTCTGGGCATGCCGAAGACGCTAGAGACGTTTCAAGCGGAGTGGTATGAGTTGCAAACGAAGGGCAAGCTAAAGCAGGAGGACTTCAGTCCTGTGCCGGATGTATACATCCGCAACCAGGAACTGCGGGAGGAAGTGGCTTCCCTGTGCAACGAGAAGGAAAGCGCCAAGTTGGGAGAGGCCAAGGCCAAGGCCGACCTCGCAGTTCTCAATCGAGAAATCCTCTACCACAAGATACGCCACCGCAGAGTGCAGGACGACAAGATCGAACTATCCGCCAAAATCACACAGATGAAAGACCAGACTGAGGAGCAAGAAGCCAAGTACAAGGAACTGGCAACGAAGTATGAAAACGCGATGAAGGAAAAGATGCTAATCAAGCTTGAGCGGGACAGACTCAGGAACAAGTCGGAGCAGCTGGAGCATACTTTGACTCAAGTGCAGAGTGAGAAGCAGCTGCAAGACCCGGCGATGCTGCCCAAGGCTAAACCTGCTCCCAAGCGCAGCATTGCCTTTCCTCCGGACTCTCGGCCCAACCCGTATGCCTCGCTCTCAGTGTCCAAGCACACCAAACTCGAGTCCTGGATGCTCAATAAGACCTTCAAAGGCCACCAACTCGCTGTGTCCTCCGTCGCCCTGCACCCTCGCAAGGCCATCCTTAGCACTGGCAGCGACGACAACACCTGCAAGATCTGGATGCTGATGAACGGGGAACTCCTCATCACCTTCCAAATGAGTGACTGGGTGGCTTGCACTGCTTTCCACCCTGGAGGGAATTATGTGGCTGCAGGCTCTGCTGATAACACGGTTTGCCTGTGGAACTTGACTAGTCCGGAAAGTGCACCCAGCATATACAGAGAACATACCCAGCCGATCTGGAGCATTGACTTCAACCATACAGTCAATTCATCGAAAGCACAAAGGCAATACATGTAGTTGACTTCAACGACACAGGGGACTTCCTGATGTCTGCCTCCATGGACCACTCCTTGAAGTTGTGGGACTGCAACACAGCCCGCAGTCGCTCTTCTTTTCGTGGCCATGTGGACGCAGTCAACTCTTGCAAGTTCCAGCCCTATGCCAACTGCTTCATCTCAGGTTCAGGCGACAAAACCGTATCTCTCTGGGACATGCGCACCAACCAATGCGTCCAAACCCTCTACGGCCACCTCAACGCCGTCAACAACGTCGCCTTCAACCTGAAAGCAGACACAGTCGCTTCCTGCGATGCAGACGGCGTAGTGAAGATCTGGGACTTGCGCATGGTGCAGGAAAAGTACCCGCAGTTAGACACAGGCCGCCTGCCAGCCACTTCCTGTGCATTCGACAAGAGTGGCACAGTGCTTCTCGTCGGTAGTGAAGACGGGAGCGTGTACGCATACAGCCTCAACTCTCAGGAGACCATCCAGACCTTCAAAGGTCACGAGCAAGGAGTGCAGGACCTGGTGTTCGACCCTGCCTTCAAGTTCTTCGTGTCTGCGGGGTCAGACTGCACGTTTCGAGTATGGGGCTAAGTTCTCACTTAAATGGCTGCACTGGAAAATGTTAGCACTGAGGAACTGGACACGACGTTGCTTCTCGGTGCAACTCTTCGAGAACTCAGCAGACGCTGTGGAGGATATTAGGACGGGGTCACGTATTGCCGTAGGGGGCTATGGGTCCTGCGGCGTTCCTGAGAACTCTTTGAGGGCATTGCACACACTAGGGACTTATCACCATACAGTCTTCACTGCTACTTCAGGACTAGCGGGCTGGGGATTGGACCCGCTCCTCAAGGCCAAGCAGATTCGCAGACTTGTGACCAGCTACCCGGGCTCCAACGCTTCCTTCCAACGCATGTACCACGATGGGGAAGTGGAACTGGTCGTCATCCCCAGTGGGTCTCTATCAGCCCGGATGTATGCTGGAGGTGCGGGCATCCCGGCTATATACACCAAAACAGGCGTAGGCACTATTATCGAAGAGGGCAACTTTCCAATTAAGTACATGCCAGGAGGACGTGGAGTTGAAATTTTCTCCGCTGCCAAGGAAAAGCGCCGCTTCCGCAACAAAGACCACATCCTTGAAGAGGCCATAACAGTGGACTTCGCCCTGGTCAAGGCCTGGAAGGCGGACACAATGGGCAACTTGGTGTTCAGACGAACTGCTGCGAATTTCAATACTGTGATGGCTCAATGTGCACGCGTGACAATAGCAGAAGTGGAGGAAATCGTGCCTCACGGGCAACTGGATCCTGACGACATCCACGTCCCCGCAGTCTATGTGCATCGTCTATACAAGGGCGAGTTCTATGAAAAGCCAATAGAACACGTGACCTTCGTTTCCAGGCATAGTCCTGCCTTGAGTCACGACCCGCTGAAGCCTGCCAAGCTTAAAATCGCCCGCAGGGCCGCGAGAGAACTCGAGGACGGTATGACTGTGCACCTGGGAGTAGGCATTCCCGGCCTAGTCGCTCAGTACATCGACCCCAGTTTGAACGTGATGCTGCACTCAGAAAGCGGCGCTCTTGGTATTGGGAAGTACCCGCAAGCTGGTACTGAGGACCCAGATATAGTGAATACTGGCAGAGAAGCGTGCAGTCTGTTACCCATGGCTAGCTGCTTTTCCAGCAATGACGCGATGGACATGTTGCGGGGCGGCCACTTGGACATCAGCATTGTTAGTGGATTTCAGGTGTCTCAGAGGGGAGACCTGGCGAACTGGCTGATTCCCGGGAAGTACTCGAATGGAGTGGGAGGGTCGATGGATGTGATTGCAGGGGAGGAAAGCCGCATTATTGTAACTATGCTGCACAACACTGAGGGAAAGCCGAAGATATTGAAAGAGTGTAGTCTGCCGCTAACAGGCCAGAAGTGCATAGATCTGCTGATCACTGAAATGGGCGTATTCGACTTCAACCGAGAAGATACACTCGTCCTCACCGAGATCGCCAAAGGAGTGCAACTGAGCGCCCTCAAGGAAGCCACCGGCTGCTCCTTCCTAGTAGCTTCCGACCTGAAGCCCATGCCTAGTTAGCTACTCCCGCCTCCCTCTAAAGAAAATGCCGGGTGAGTTTTCCAAATTGCTACTCCACACAGCTGTAGCACTGGTCTATGCTGCACTCTATTCGGAGCGGCTGGAGCTGGACGCCACTGCACCATTCCCTGCTTCGTCGTCCGCGCCACAAAAGCGGAAGCGGAAGCCTCATCCCAAGGTAGTGAGTGTCAGTGTGCAGGCCCCTAAGCAGAGCTTACTAGTCCAAGGAGTGCAGAAGCCTGTGCGTAGGGCGATAGGCACTGTGCAGTATCAGGAAGCGGAGGAAGTTCCGGCTGCCAGGAGGGAAGATATGACTAGTCCACAGGCCAGTCTGCATGAGCGACTACCGCTACGTCTCGTGCGCATTAAGACGTACAGTCTGCGAACAGACGTGCGCTCTTTTGAAGTGCTTCGAGTCAGCTAGACCGAAGGCTGCTTAGTGCATAAGTGACGCTGCGAAGTAGCTGATTTCCCATTCATCCCTCCAACCCCATATATAATGAGAAGCAGACTGCTTAAGCCAATCGACGCCTCCCAGCGGTTTTTCTCTCCCTCCCATCCCCTTTCCTCAGAAGAAAGCGACCAACAAGTCAAGCAAATGACCGCCGAACTGATGCGCGAATTCGAGCAAAGACAGCACCAATCCACCCCTCTTTCCGACCAACAGCAACGTCGCTTCCATAACGACTACAACACGCTCCTGCACTCTAATCGCCTAAAGGAACGCAAGCTGCAAGACCTGAAGCAGGCCTTGGCGCAACTCACAATCCTTAATGGTGGCGTGCCTGAGGATGTGCGCAGGTCGCCGGACCCTCGCAGGCATATCCAGTCCTTGTTGAAGCAGATTGGAGAGGAAGATGAAAAGATTGAAGGAGAGGAGCGGGAGACGGAACGAATTGAGTACATGAAGCAAAGGACTGGGAGAGCTACGCAGGAAGCGCGGATCAGGTGTCTAACTCTGCAGAAGCAGTGCGCATTGCTGTTAGGCAAGTACAGCGAAGTGCAGGACTTGGAGGCGAAGTCTCGCTATGGACTGCAACATGTCAAGTCGCAAAGTCAGATCTATTCCGACTCCGCTCGGAAAGTCACTGAAAAGCGCTCGGAAAAACTAGGCCACTTGAAAAGGGACAAGCAGGACATTCAAGAGTCCACAGCTCGCATAGTGAAAACCCTCGCGGAAGAAATCGTCAAGGGCCAAACCTCAAAGACACTGGCAGAAACCCGGGCTCAGCAGTTGGATGTGATCTATGCGAAGCACACGCACACCCTTGCCTACAACCGACAAGACCGGCAGTCCAAGGAAAGTCTGCAGCGCGCTCTCAACACTATTTGCGAAGTTGTCAACCGGTCGGAGACGCTGGGTCTGGAGAGGCCGCTGAGGGAAGTCAGGCTGGAGGACTTGATCGGACTCACTCATCAGTTTGAAATGAAGTTGAGTTCGCTTGAGTCGCAAGTGGAAAGCTTGTCTATGGCCAAGCACGACTTGGAACTGAACTGCACCGCTGTGCGCGCCGAACTGGAAAGTCTGCACGACAGCCAGTTCCAAGCCGCCGAACTTATGACAAAGTTGCAAACTCAGATGTCGACTTTGGGCATTTCCCACCCGGCCTCAACCTTCAACCAAATGAAAACTTTCCTGGAGTCCAAAGACACGACTATCCCAGGGGGGGATGATGCACTGCGGCAGGACGCTTTTCTATCATCCTCATATATGACTTTGCATGTTGTCACCCGAAGACTCATGGCCATGCTCGACTATATATCCAGGATGATCGGCCAACACCCTGCCAAACTCACTGAACTGCTGCAGGCCTTGTGGGCCTCTCAGAAGCACGGAGAGCGACTGGAACTGACCTACGGACACATGACTCCCAGCAACTCCGAAAGAGGGGAAATAGTTGACGCCTGGGAGCAAGACTCCTCTGCTTCGTGGTTCTTCCGAGAGGCGCTAGAAGACACAACAGATTGGGGCTTAGACCAGGAAACTCTCATAAAAGAAGCATGTGATATGCTGCTTGTGCGCATCTTCGCTCAAGACTCTCGCCTACGCACAGATCTCAAAGCATGGAAATCCTCCCAATTGGACATTGTCTCTGAAAGTCTGCACCGAATGTTGCTGGAGCGACTCGTGCTTTTCTCCCATGTTTACTTGAAAGGAAGGTTCGGGGAGGTATTTGCCCTTCTCAGAAGCTTAGTAGGGTGCATTGCAGAGACTACAACCGGCATCGAGGAGGACGTCAACCGACAAGCTTTAGAAGAAGCGCAGTTGAGTGCATTCCTGGACTTCAAAACGACTCAATTGACTGGAGTGGCTTCGAAGCCTACAACTGTAACCGAACGCTCTGTGAACGACATCCTGCGGAAAGCGTATGAAAAGAAGTACCAGAAACTTCTTTCTCAGCAGCACGAATTCAAGCTGCAAGAGGAGTCCGCGGAGTTTCTGCAGCAATTCCGCATTCGAGCGAAGCCGGAAAACCCTATAGTAGTGGAACCCGCCTCTCCATCTATTGAGGAAGCGCCTTCCTTACGCACTTTGCCCACTCTCCTGCAGTCCTCTTCCGCCCGCGTGCTCCGCTCCTCCCCAACTAAGCAAGACACTGAGGCCTTTGCAGAGGTCCGCTCCATCAACTCTCGCATCCGCGCTATCAGAGACTTCGAGAAATCTCCCAGTCTACTGCCAGAACTGAAGCCTACAAGCAAGCTGCAGACTCCCCTGAGCAGTAGACAGCGAAGGAAATAGTAGCTACATTAGACCTCTCGGCCGTTGCCTTCTCGCTCCCTTAGCAGCTTTTCCATGCCTTCCCTGAGCGACGGCACCACGACCCTGGGCTGCAGAGAGCTGGGCAGGGTCCGGCCTCGCTTGGGTGTGGAGGGCAGGTGGCTGGGGGAGGGAGGACGCAGGGTACTGCGGAGCACTGCTTTTTTCGCCTGCTGAGGTCCGTAGGACTTATCGTCGGATCGGTTTTCGCGACTGTGCACTGAAGCTACCCTTCTATGGCCGTCCTCAAGCCCTGCTTTCGACCCTCGTCGGCCCTCAGCAGGCTTGAAAGGCGACACATTCATATCACTTCCATACGCGATGAACTGCCTTTCGACTGATAAGTTGCGTATGGCCTTTCGGATAGACGCAGGAATCGCAGGCGTCTTGGCCTCCGGAGTGCTGGGCATGAGCGGCGGCTCGAGACTCGGCTTCCTCCTAGGTTCCGAAGGCTTCGGAGCAGATAGTCCTGATAGTCCCTTCAGCGTGTCCAGTAGGTCTTCAGCAGGAATCACAAAGGTCTTCTTCTCAAATATATAGGCCTGTAGGGCTGTTTTCACCTCTGCTCTGTGACTTGTTGGCAGTCGCAGCAGCAGATGTCTCTATGTGGTTCTCACCAAGTCATCCAGCGGTAAGGTGGCCTTTCCCTTCGGGTTCAACATGTGCAGGAGCCGGAATGCTGGGTGGCCGTCCTCCAGACCGCCAGGGGACCGCTGGCAGTTGTCCATCATTACCTTAACAGCTCGTTAAAGGGCAGACTGAGTATACGGGAAGACTGTGCTTTCGTGCACATACATATGCATTGCGTAAATAACAGCTGTTCCTAGGTCTGCCCATTGTCCTCGCCTGCGTCACTGTCGTCGGAACTATCGGAACTCTCCGCGCAGGCTCGAGCCTGCATGATTTCCGCCTCGCCCCTTTTCACCTGCTTCTCGAACTCGCTTCTCACCTTCCTTTGAACAGGCACTGGGGCTACTTCCCTGCAGTTCTCCACATACCGTCTCACCACGCTGAAGTCCTCCTTCGTCATTTGCTCGATGTGGATCTCTATCTCCGACCCCAGGACTGAGACATGCTGGGGCAGCAGGGTCACCAGGCCCAGGCGGTCAGTGGGGGAGAGTGTCTCTAAGGCGGTCTGTAGGAACTGCACTTGCTTGTGTGTTAGGAGACGTACTTGGCGTTTACTCAGCAAGGCGAGACGTTTGTGCACGTCTTTCAGCTGGGCTTCCAAGTCGTTCACCCGTGCTTCCATCGCTTTAAGTGGCCCGCGAGCAGTCTCCATCTCCCGCCAGAGCCGCTGAAAGTCCTTAGAACAAGCAGTTGCTAGGGCGTATATCGCACTAGTCGGCGAGTAGTACTGCAATGCATTTTCCCATATCAGTTCCACGTCTTCCTTGAACTTCACTTGATTGTGTGTATACAGTCCGCTCTCGAGAGCACTTTGAACCATAGTCAAATCCATGTGAGAGGGAACTGCAGCTTCGTAGTCAGGGTAGATAGCAGGGTCCGGAGGACCTCTAAAGCACGCAGAAGCGCTGTTTTTCCCCAGAGACGAAAGGACGTATGTAAGGTCGCTGAGAGTGAAAGAGCACGGCTTGCGCTTGGCTGGGACAGGTCTGCACACAGGGGTAGGAGACGGGGCCAGTAGTTCGCTGTAAGGCCGCTTGCGCCGACAGGCCCTGGGAGGGAGAGTGGAGTTGTTCCCCGCCATTTTACCGTTTAGCTCGTTGGGCGTGATAGTCATAATGACCAGCCCCTACCCCAGTCTGGGCACTCTCCCTTCCCGCCCGCTCTCCCGACTCAGCGGGTCTCAGTCCCTGCACAGCGGCCTGTCCCAACTACCCAAGCGCAGCCAGTCCCTGCGCTCTCTAGTCCCTCTCTCCCCCAAGCCGAAAAAGCCTGCCACTCGCAGAAAGCTCGAAGTCGCCTGCAGGAACGAGATGCTCTACTTCGACGAATTCGGAGGACTGCAGAGAAGGGAGGAGGTTGAACAGGTGTGGCCGACCACCTGCAAGCGGAAAAAGACTGGCAGGCCGGAGGAAAGGGACTGGAACAGTCTGGTAGTCTCGAGACGGCCTGCCAGTCTACTGGGTGGATTCGTGACTGAAGTCGCTCAGACTGGACCTGCAAGTCACAGTTTCTTCTGTTCTCTCGGGAAGTCCCAGGCTTTACCCACTATTCAGGTGGATAAAGGCCTGCTGATCGTCACTTTCCTAAGGGCTGGGAAAGCAGGGGTGCAGGTCAGAGTCAGGGAGCAGGAGCATACGGCTCGGCAAAACGACGTTTTGCTCTTTCGCTTGCATGAAGAGTTCCAGCTGAGGAACCTGTCGGCCATCTGCACAGCCCAGCTGCAGATAATTGAGTGCATGATTTAGGCTAAGTTGTGGCACCAAGAGACGTAGTTGGGGTCTTTGTGTTCGGTTAGGAACTGGAAGAAGGAGGGGTAGGGGCAGGGAGGGGAGTCGCACACTGAGCCTATTTCTCGGTCGTTGTAAGTCACAGACACGGTCTGGTTCTCATACAGTGTGAACAGCATCACTGAGGCAAAGGGCGGGTTTACATCCTGCGGCTCATTAAACACTGCCAATAGTCCAGACAGCATCGTGTCATGTCCTACATATAGTCGAAAAGCCTTTCCCTTCCCCTCCAGCGCCAATCCAAACTCGCTCAATATCATTTCAAAGAAACCGGAAAAGGCAAGTTTCCTAGCTTCAGTATCTGCGAAGGGCACAGTGTAGCGGTAGTACCCATGTACTTGCTGCAACTGTGCATATAGGGACAAAGGCAACTTTGGAGGCAAGCCGAGCCCTGCCGCCACGTCACACTCTAGTGCGGAGCTAATGGCCGCAGCCTCTTTAATGGAGCGAATCGGCACGCCAAGAGCACCTGTTAAGGCCCTGAAAAGAGTCATATTCAATTGATTTTGTTTGGATTGGTAGTCGTCGCTATTTAGTACAGATGCTACATATGTGTCCATCTTGGGGCAGGTAGAGCCACTGTACCCCATCAACACATAGTCCTCGAGTTCAGGCTGGGACTGGACAGGGAAGGACTGCCACTGCAAAGGCAATGCTGCATTGCCCAGTTTGTTCTCAATACTCACTTCATCATGCACTGCAAAGGGAGGGCGATAGACTTGGTTAGGAGGTAGGGTTGGTCCCAGGCCTGCAGGGAACAGACCCACGAGTTGGCTGTATGCACTCATAAGGGTGCGATTTACGTCTGTGGACCAAACTTCTACATGCGATGCATTGAATTCGCTTCCTATCAAGCCAGAGTCCACGACCAGGCGCTGTCTCAGTTCTGCGCCGATCAAATAGTGCTGTCGCATTCCTACTCCCGTCAGCTCCTCAGGGAAGTCGGGGTCCCAGTAGTCCTGGTCGAAAGGGTACAAATGGGAAGGGGAGCGGGCTCCGTGGCGACTCAACTCCACCACTGCCAGCAGCTGCCCTGCACAGGCCACTGCCAAGCCCAGAAGAAGCCATGAAGCCATTACTAGCTGCACTCCAAACACCCCTTCTCCACCACCTGCCTCTGCGCAGTGTCCAGCAGTCCCCGCAGTGCCTCCTCCCCACACACTCCCACATCTGCCTAGAACTCACACTTCGTGTCCTGCTCCCAGCCACAGCGCTGGATCCGTACCGGTTTGCCGTGATGGAAGAACACCAGTGCAGGAGTTGCACTCACTCCCAGCTCCATAGCCGCATTGAAGTACTTCGCAGTGTCGACCAGGAACACAGGAACAGTCACTGTAGAACGGACCCGTGTCACTAAAGCAGACATCGACCCCGCCAAAGGACTCCACTGGTCCGAGAAAAGGACGACGTGAATAAGTTTGCTGTATGAGAAATACGCTCGTTGCAGCTCTGCGTGGACCTGCGGCCACTCATCCCAGCGCTCCATGTCTATACCGAGTCCATATAATGGATATCAACACTGTGCTTTTTGTACTAAAGCGGATTCACTCCCTCATTCTTCTGCTGTATATCAAACGCTGTGGACGTCTTTATGGTCCGCTCAGTCTCAATATCGTGAGGGAAATTTGCCACTACCTGCGTCTGTTCCCTGGACATCTGATAGACCTGCAGGGCTGTTCGATGCGTATTTACAACTTTCTGAGTGAGAACTGGACTTCCGTCACTCCCTTGAATCGAAGTATCAGTGTGGAATGGAGCCGCTGGCTGTATTTGGACTGGGACAGAAGTGTATTTGCTTGTGGAGGTGAGTGCTAATTAGGGCCTTTTACCTATGCAATTAGGAGAAACGGAGAAGTGAACTGCTGCGCTGCTATGCGGATTCCTCGCTATTTCCACGGTTTAGCGGAGTGGCAGCAAGTAGCATTCGTCTTCGGCGGCTGTAAGGACTCATGTAGTGACTGCAGGAGGAAGTTGCATCAATACATGCGAGAAATTTGCCCTATTCGAGGCCCAAACTTGGATTTCTCTGCCAAGCATGTCCCAGGCTCGAGCCTATTTCAACCCTTGCGTCTTTTCCGACCTGATTTTCCTATGCGGAAAAGGGTCTTCCTTGCTGGAAGCCTTCCACCCCCGGCAAAGCCTATTCACAGTGGTGGACACTATGCTGTCCATAGCAGAAGAGTGCTGTCTCTATATATACAAAAACTAGTTAATTGTACGGAGTCTGGACTGGATCGCTCACTACTCCCTGCAAGCCGAGGGAGTCAGCAGAGTTGTACTGGGGTCGAGTATGCAAGTCGAGAGTATCAAGTACCAAAGGTCGCTTCCTGTGGTGGACGAGTTGAACGGACTGGTGTATATTGTCAGTCTGAGAAAGTGCTATACGCTGCTTGCGGAGACAGGAGCAAAGGGACTTATCTGGGCAGTACAGTGAAGTTAGGTAAGGAATAGTACTGAGGAAGTTGCTGCATAGTGAGTAAGTCTAATAGATTGCTAATGCGTTCCCACGCTAAAGCCACGATCAAGTCTTCCTCTAAAGCAGGGCCACTCAGGCAACGATTCTCAGTGCGCACTTCAACTCCTGCGACTCTGTTCCTATGGATCTGTGCACATTCCAGGCGATTTCAGCAGCTTTCTCTCAATCTCAAGCGGGCAATTGTGCCTTACCTACTTCCCACTCCCGAGTTATTATGCGTCTCTCCCTCTCAGATCTGCGCTATCGCCCCTGTGGCTAATTCTTACAGAGAACTGCTGGGAAAGGACCAAAGGCTGGACTGGGGAAATATAGTGGTGGAAATAGGCGAAAGCAGGCTCTTTCTGTATGAAGGGATTGGAGGTTCGGAGGAAGGACAAAGAACTGCTTATCTGATTAGCATGCAAAAGATGCTCAAATTGCCATTAATGCCTGTAGTGAAGGGACTTGCAGGGGTCATTTTCTACGCATCCACGAACTCTATCTACCTATTTGGAGGCCTCACTCGAACCAAAGAATCTATTATGCTGCGGGACGCTATTAAGCTGGACTGCAGTGTGAAGAAATGGTCCCCTGTGCCGCCAATGCCTTCCTGCAGGTTCAACTTCCTGCCCACTCCCCATGGTTCTTTAATTTTACTGTGTGGAGGGAATGAGGAAGGCAGTGTAGACCTATACGACCCCAGGACTAATCAGTACCAAACCCTGGCTGTAAAAGTGCCTAGAAACACCATTTTCACTGTGAAAAGCGGGGAGGAGTATTGGTCCTATTCGGAAATAGAAGTAGCTGTATGGAGAGATGGAAGTGTATTGGAGTATAGAAGTCTGCAGAGAGAGCAGGGCTGGAGTCCCAATCCCGGCCAGAGCATTGTTCAGATAAGGGGAAAAGTGTATGTCCTTTCTGCGGGTGTCAGAGGCTATTATGAGGTCTGTCAGGAGCGAGTCTCAGTGATGAAAGTTCCTGCCAAGGCATTAGGAAGTTTTCCCATTGCATAGACAATATATGCATTGTATAGACAATATAGGTATTTACTTGTATAACAATGTATGTATTTCATTCATAGAATGTATGTAGTTCAAGACAATGTATGTATTTCATTGCATAGAGAGTGTATGTCGACTAGTTAATCGTAGCTATATAATAAAGAAACCCTACGGCCTGACTGTGCTTATGTGGTAGAGGCGGTCGACCCTACCTCAGTCTCGCAGACGTCCAAAGCTCTCGCGCCCTGGTCTGCCTTCTTGTCTCGAAGTCCACTAAGCCATTCTCGCCCATCTGTGGCTGCATGAGAAGGCATAAGACCAATGCAGGGCTAGTGAAGCGCAGCGATTCCCACTTGTATGCGAAGTGCCAGGGTAAGTCTATATTCTTTCACCAAAGCAGATATTGATTTTTGAGAAGGGTGGAAAGTGCGTCTGCGCCTACCCTGGAAGCCGGGGAAATTGTCAGCTTGCTGCTCGGCTATACCGAAGCCGACGACCCTTTCAGTCACTGGGGTGCAGACTTTACGCTTTCTCAGGGTATACGGGTAACAAGTATTCCCGAGCCTCCCAGACCTGAAGGAAGATTGGAGAAGTTCAAAGGGTCGGCAGAGCCATTAAGCGGCTCGCAGGGAAGTAGCACTAATCTAGTCCGAAGGATCCAATGCAACTGTCGGGTGGGGATAGAAAGAACTGTATTATGTAGTTGAAGAGATTGGCAGTCGGAGGGTTTTCCCCTCCCAAGTAGTGGAAAAGGGCTTCTCAAACATCTATGTGAGCATTAGGGCCGTTCGCTAATCGAAGCTGCAGTTATTAATGGACAGACCCTACGGTCTGACTCTGCGTCTGTGGGTGGAGGCGGTGTGTCCCTATCTGAGTCTCAAAGAGGTCCAGGCCTTTCGCCTGTGTAGCAAGGGCTGTCGCTCGCTAATTCACCAAGCCCTGCCCTTCTGTCTCGAAGTCCACATAGCCATTCTCGCTCAACTCCAGGCCAATCCTATGCTACAAGAAGAAGACCAATACAAGGCTAGCGAAACACAGCGACTCGCAGGAGTGTTCCAAAGCGCCCAGACAGGCCTGAATTCCCTCACCAAAGCAGACATCGACTCTTTGAAAAGAATGAAAAGTGCGCCTGCACCTATCCTGGAAACCGGGAAAATTGTCAACTTGCTGCTCGGCTATCCCAAAGCCGACAACCCTTTCAGTCATTGGGGAATGGACCACCTCAATCGCTTGATGACTTTCGACCGGAGCAATATATCGCATAGAGAGATTCAGACGCTAGGGAGGTTCTTGCAGGATTACAGTGAGGAAGCAGTGAGTGCAGCAGGGAAAAGCTGTGTGGGAATGTACCACTTTCTCAGGGCCATATGGCTACTGAGCAGTCCTGCCCCTGCCAGACCGGCAGGCATTAGAGAGGAAATTGAAAGTGTCAGCAAGACTATTGAAGTGTTTAGGCGGCTTGCAGAGAAGTAGCACTAATCTAGTCCTTATTAAAGGACTGCCTAACTAGGTCTAACACAACTGCTGAAGGTGTATAGAGGTATTGTATTGTGTATATAGCAGGGACATAACTGGTACAGAAATAGTCTAGTGTAGGAACTTCATAGTGGATTTCTACAGTAATTCTGCCCTCTCAAAATTCGGTTTCTTCAATTCTCCTCCGATACGACCGATTTCTTCCATTTCGTTGAAATCGGACGCAGGTAAGCTATGGGGTGAAACTTATTAGTTAGGTTTTCTTCTACTTTGTAAGAAGCACACATCCTTCTCATTCAGTAATATCCAGGCAAATAAGGCTTTTCTAGAAACAACCATTTACCTACATTTTGCTTATTTTATAGGCGAATATTTCTATATATCTAAGTCTCGAAAACTTGTGAAAAGTCACTTCAATTTGTGGAGATTGTGTTATTAGTGAAATTCTACGACTGCTACTAAGGGAAAAGCAGAAGAGTTAGTTTTCTCTCAGTTACTACAGGGAATAAGGAAATAGAGAAAGCAGTTGGGCCTCCCTGGTCGTTATTTGTCAGAAGTATGAGTAATAAAGAAGGATAAAAGCATTTTATTGCAGAAAGCAGCCTTCTTCCATACAGTTAATATTAAATTTGCATTAAAAAGATGCGAAAATAGCATATACTTTCCTCGTTTTTCGCCTTGCACCAGTTGATGCACACCCACCGTGCAACTTTCCCCTGCTTCTCGCAGAATCTCAATTGACTAATCGTCCCTACCGACTATGTCTAATAATGATATCCAACATTTGTCACGACTGCATAACTCCGAAGACTTCATCGTAGTCATCCCAGAAGGCACTGTAGTTTGTCGCAAGTGTGGTCTAGTGGCTACCAGTCGCATAATTGACGACACTCAGGAGTGGCGGAACTTCTCGAAGGAAGCCGCAGAGGCCGACGACCCTAAGCGTACAGGAAGCGCCAATAACACGCAGCTCGAAGGACAAGGCCTGGGCACCCTGATTTCCCCTGTTGGCACTGATACTTCCCTGGCTCGCTCGAGCATGCGAGTGAGCACTGACGGAATCGACAGGGCTTTGAGGCGTGGATTCACGACTATCAAGGAAGTGTGTCATCACCTCAACGACGTAGTCGAGGAAACTGTGCAGATGATCTTCAAAGTGGCGGAGATGTCTACAAAACTGAAAGGTCGCCCATACAATGCAGTGGTTTCAGCGGTCGTCTTCATCGCTTGCAGGAAAAGCTGCCAGTCTCGCTCCCTGCAGGAAATCGCCGAAGTACTGCATTGCGACAAAAGAGCCATGTCGAAGTGCTATGAACTGATCGAAGCGAATTCAGCCTAATGTAGGTAAACCCTGTTCCCTCCATCTAAAGCCACTAATAGACTGCAAGTGAGATCTCCCAAGCCAGTGCAACTAGTCAGCCTCACTATCTAAGCGTATTAACTACTAGTGTACTCATCAGGAGGTCTACACTTCTCCGCCAATACCTTAATCGCAGGCAGTACAAACCGCCCGCAAGGACATCTCTCTCCTTCCCACGCCCTGCCTCCCAGTGTCTGCCCACAGCCTGCGCACTTCAAGCCCAGTTCTGTCTCTTCCACTCCCTGCATTACCCTGCGTAAGTACCACGCTTTGCAGTCCTGCAGTTCTTCCAGACGTACTGAGTCTTTGGCGAGTAAGGCGGAGTGAGGGTGGAGGAGCCAGGGCGCAAAGAGTTGTTTCCCGCAGGCTGAGCAGGTGAAGTAGCTGGCTTGCTCAGGGAACAGTTCGTCCTCCAGCAGTCGCAACTGCAGTAGAAAGCCGGGATTGGGGGAAATGCAGGGTCGACGAGCCCTCACAAAAGCCACGGCTTCCCGGATTTTGAGCCTGTGCGTGCGCATTACATAGGCAACCACTAGAGTTGCACTGCGAGAAACACCCGCGAAGCAATGCACCAGCACTTTCCCTCCCTCACTGAACGCAGCAGTCAGGAAAGCCATCGCTTCCGGCAAAGGAGTGAGCAGGTCCGCACCCACTGCATCTCCCAGTTGCAAGTGTAAGTATTGGAATAGCGCAGGGAAGCAGGGTTTGCACTCGATGGCGGAGACAAGGACGTGGGTGATGCCTTGGCTTTGAAGCAGGGAGAGGTTTCTGGCGGCTTCGGAGTTGCCCAGGAACAGGCCTGGAAGGATTTCGTTCATATCAGACATACTTTACATGAGGTGTATATGTCCTTTAGATAGTGGACAAAGGGTATTTGAAGAAGTATATAAAGCTGTAATTACGTGCTGTGAAGAGTTTCACTGGTCTAAGCCAAAGCAGGAATTAGTCACATTTGTATTTTCAAGGGAGAAAGTCGATATCTAGAGAGGTTTTCCTACTTGTATTGGTTTCTCCTTGAATCTGTCTATCCTTCCCAATAGAGCCGCGACTGTCTTGATCTCACTACAGTCCTTCCTAGTTGCATAAATGGAAAAGCCGTACGGTCTCAGCACTCGCATGTGGGTGGAAGTAGTCTGTCCCTACCTCAGTCTCACAGACATGCAGCTTTTCCGCCTATGCAGCCAAGTCTGTCGCTCCCTAATTCGCCACTCCCTCCCCGTATCAATCGCCCTTCTGCAGGCTCAGAAAGTCTCACTCGAGAACAGTCCTATAGGCGAGCAGGAAGAAGCGGACTACCGCGCTATGATAAGTCTGCATAGCGCCACTATTACCCAAGGGAGAGAGGACATGAACTGTATCAATTCTAGCAATATAACAGCCCTACGGACTATGAAGAGCCCTGCTCCTGCGGTCCTTGCGACCCTCAAAGTGATGAATGTCCTACTGGGCTTTGAGCCTGCGGATAACCCTGTGAAGCGCTGGGGGTCGGATTTCCTCAGTCTCTTGAAAAGCTATGATGGGACTACATTGACTGCAAAGCAGCGGAGGCAGTTGGGGAAGTTCTTGGAGGAATGGAGTGCAGAGGCAGTGGCCAAGGCCTCTAATGCCTGCTTAAATGTGTACCACTTGTTGCAGGCAGTCTGGGTGGCCACACAGCCTGCTCCGCCCCGGCCTCTAGGGGCAGTATATAGGCTGGAGAGACTTTTAGCGGCTTATCAGCGCTTAGCTACTAAATAAAGCACTTTTTATATGGGCTTGAGACGGAAAAGGAAGAAATGCTTGCGAAATTGGCATATTTGGAGCAAATTATGTCAGAATGAAGCTGAATTGAAGGAATTTGCAGAGATTTGAGTAGTTGTAACGTGATTATCGCATTAAAATGCGGTTACATGGTCGAATTAGGCCGATTTGTGGTGAAATTCACATGATTTCCGCCGCAAAGTCGCCTTTCCGCGCATTGACAGCCTTTCTATCTACTTATTTCCATCTTCCTCCCCCCTTCTCTTCACTCCCCTCTGCACCGGCGTATTGGCCAAGTTGCTGGAACTGGGCGTCATCGAGTAGGAGTGTACGTTCAAATGCGTAGTGGGCCCGCTTCTGCCTTGGGGCGGAATTCTGGGCGGGTTCTTAATGGGCAGGACTGGGGCGGGGACTGTTGGTCTCTGGGGAGCCTGTGTGGGCTTGATGATGTCTCCTGGGTCTTTCAGCACTGCAGGACGAGCAATCGGAGTGGTTTCGACCTTGTTGAAGAGGGAGCGCAGGGACACATTTGAGGCCTGGGCGAGGAAGGAGTACTTGGAAATGGCCTCTTCAGGGTAGTATTTGGCGTTTATTTCCGCGTAGTTGTAGAAGTAGGAGTTCGTTTCCAAGGAACAATTGCCCACTAGGAACTCAAACGGCTTTTCCGCGGCCTTCGGGGCGATTCCCTCCTTCAATTGGACTTTCCCCTGCTTTTCCAGTCCCAGAATGAGCGGAAACAGGGAATACCTGCCCACCACATCAGTCACCAAGCTCAACTTCCCCTGCAGCACCGCCTGTGGGACATAGTTCGCATCCACACTTCTCCCTTTCTGTCTCTGCAGCGCTATCCACCTTTCCCTGCAGTCTCTCATGCCAAAGCAGCCTCCGCGAGTATAGGGATTTCCGTTCAACAGGTCCGCCACTAAGTCCCAGTGGCCTCCATGCTCACATATGTACCGCTCTAGGTACATATCTTGGAAGATTTGCCAGCGACGGGTGAGGCGGGGACTGTTGGAGAAGTCGTGGATTTCGCTTTGGAATCGCATTAAGCGGGGTAAATCCAGGGTTTCTTCTTGCGGCTGGGACTGCTTTAACAGCATTAGTTCCTCTGCATCTGGTAGAAGATTGTAGGCTGATCGCTCCTTTGACCACAGCTCCATGTCCATGTCCGGCCAGTCCTTCTCGTCTGCAGGGGGAGCGAACACATCCACGTCTTCCAGACTCAGGGTTTCGCATAGGGCTTTGAAGTCGGCTTCTCCCTTGTTCACTTCTTCCACGTCGTAGAACAGCATGTTGTGCACACTGACTTGGGGAGTGTCGTCGCAAGTCGAGCCCTGGTCCAAAGGATTCTCATCCGCACTGGCTGGAGCCGCTTCCTCCGTCTCCTTAATAGGCTCACTGTAGCTAATCCTGCGAATCACTCTAATCATGTAGTTCGCCACTTTGGGACCTGCGTCTTTGTCTTCACTCATCAACACATCTCCGTCATCCTCCCCACGAATACCATCATCTAGGGACAAGTAGCATTGTTGCACTGCGTCGCTGATATCCTTAGCCTGTGTCTGAGCTTGCTTTATGCTTTCCAGTTGCTCCACGAGCTTGAATTTCTGGTTTTCACGGATTTCGGTCACTAGTACCAGAGCTAGGACGGACTTGTGTCTGCGTTCTTCGGTGAAATCCTGCGCCATCCACTTCATTTCCTCAAGTACGTGGTCCCAAGCTGTGGAGGCTCGAGGGGGTTCGCGGACTTTGGGGACCTTGCGGGCGCCGATGCGGGCATGTAGCAAAGACCCGCGCATTAGAAGCTTGTGCTGCTGGTCCAGAAGTTCCTCCATATATATGACTATTATACGGCGGGCTTGGGGGGATAGCTGATTAACTCCTTGACTGCGTAGTCGTAGTACACAAACCAAAGGTCGCTTGAAGACTTGTACTTCTGCTCGAGTGTCGACTGGCCGAACTGAAGAAACCACTCGCGGAAGTGAGAGACGAAAGTTGTGTGACAGAAAAGGTAGTCTTTGTACTTCTGTCCGTAGGAAAGGTACTTGTTGCCTTTGTCTGGCTTGCCCTCAGGACTCAAGTACTCCCTCCAAAAGAAGCGATCCCCGAATCCATCGTTTTCCTTTCAAGCTGAAATCGCTTCTGCATAAACGCTCGAAACGCCCTCAACCAGTACTTATCCTTTTCCTCAGTCTTGCGTCTGACAGGGTCCTGAGGCCGCAAAGGCTTGCGACCACGTTTGTTCTTGCCCGCCTCATAAACCACTCGCACTGAGGCTACCTTGGGAGGCTGAGGTTCAGGGGAGTTGCCAGTGTCTGAGCCTTCTGTGGACGTGAGCGGTTGTGGGGAATCAGCCTTGGAAATAGCGCATTTAGAGAGATATTGTTGTGAAAGCGACCAGACGTATTGCTGAAATAGGGAGTCGATGGGGACTGGGGAGGCTGAACTAAAGGGTAGAGGTGATGCACCTGTGAGCGGCAGTGCACTGGCAGGCTGGAAGGCCGAGGCAGTCCACAGACCCGGTTTACCGCATTGTCCCAGTACCTCGAATTTGTTCTCCTGGCTATCTTCCATATTACTTATGGCCGAAATGAAAGTGACCGCTACAGCCCTCAACTCCACTTCCAGCCCCCCACAGGGTCCGGCCACTACCAATAGCGAGGTCGTCACTTATACAGCTCCCTGGCCTGTCTACGCCCTTGGCTTCCCTTACCATCACTCTCCCGCCCTTCGGCTTGCGATCGGCTCCTTCATCGAATCCCGCAATAATCGCCTGGAAGTGCTGGAACTCGCAGAGGCTTCACACCACTTCCAAGTCTTGGACAGCTTCGAACACACCTACCCGGCTTCCAAACTCATGTGGCTGCCAGATACCACTGGCGCTAAGCCGGAATTGCTCGCTTCATCTAGTGACTGCTTGCGAGTATTTCGCTTCCAGCAGGGCGGGTCCAAGCCTGTGGCTCAACTGGTCAACCGGAAGAACGTCAAGTACAGTTCTCCTCTGACTTCTTTCGACTGGAACGCTGACAACTCCGCCCTCCTCGGCACCGCCAGCATCGACACCACCTGCACCATCTGGGACCTCGAGAAAGAAACCATTACCACTCAGCTGATTGCCCACGACAAGGAAGTCTACGACATCGCCTTCTCTAAGGGAATCCACTCCTTCGCTAGTGTGGGCGCCGACGGCTCTGTGCGTCTTTTCGACCTTCGCAGTCTGCAGCATTCTACGATCCTTTACGAGAGTTGCAACTTTACCCCGCTGCTGAGACTGGCATGGAACAAGATGGATGAGAACTACTTGGCCACTATTATGATGGATTCGCACACTGTGACGATATTGGATGTGAGAGCGCCTGCCATACCCATAGCAGAGTTGCTGGGTCACAGAGGCGCAGTGAATGCATTGACCTGGGCGCCCCACTCCTGCTGCCACATCTGCACCGCCGGCGACGACTGCATGACTCTAATCTGGGACCTCCAGCGGCCCGCACACAGCATGCAGGGTACCTCCCAAGCAGACCCTATCCTCACCTACACAGCCGAGGCGGAAATCAGCACTTTGCAGTGGTCTGCGGCTGCCAGTGAATGGGTCGCCATCGCCTTTAACCGCAGCATTCAAGCTCTTCGCACCTAATTGTAGTAGAAATGACTTCGGAGAAGCAGCTCTCTGGCTATGCGCAGCTGTGGGGCGCGATCATCCGGCCTCCTCGCCAGCAGTATGAGCTTGCAGACCTCGGCCCTGCCTCTTTCACACTGCAAGGAAGAGACTATCACCGCTCTGATCTAACCCTCCTAAACACTCGCGGCCAGACTCTGCACTGCTCCCACTTCGAGCCCGACGACAGTGCCCGAGTCGCAGACATGCTGCCCTGCGTGATCTACCTGCACGGCAACTGCAGCTCCAGACTCGAGTCCTTGGATGTGCTGGAAGTGCTGTTGCCCCTGCACATCTCTGTGTTTGCCTTTGACTTCGCAGGGTCGGGGCTGTCGGACGGGGAGTACATATCGCTGGGGTGGTTTGAGAGGGAGGACTTGGCGATGGTGGTGGAGCATTTGAGGTTTACGGGGAGGACGAACCATATCGGACTGTGGGGCCGCAGTATGGGCGCGGTTACAGCACTCCTGTATGCGCCTTTGGACCCGGAGTTGGCAGGGGTAGTGCTGGACAGTGCCTTCAGTTCGCTTCCAGAACTAGCCCAGGAGCTGGCTGCCTCTCACGCAAGTGTGCCCTCCTTCTTGATTTCCGCAGGGCTGAGTCTCGTGCGCAGCTCCATCAAAAAGAAAATCGGCCTCGACATCCAAGACCTCAAGCCCATCCACTTCGCACCCCAAAGCCTGATCCCCGCCCTATTCATCTGCGCAGAACAGGACACCCTGGTACTGCCGTACCACACTCGTAGGCTCTATTCTGCCTATGCAGGACGCAAAAAGCTAATATCCATCCCGGGCGAACACAACGGCCTGCGGCCTCAAAGCGTTATTGATCAAGTGCAGAAGTTCTTTTGCCAAGTGCTGCGCTGTCACTCTTTGCCCAGCTCTCGCAGTACTGCTCCCTGTGGCTTTGCCTTCCATACTCTTCCTAGGAACAGTGCAGGTGTGGGGAGCTGTGGAGGCTTTGTGCAGGTGGCTAAGGAGGCGGACGTCAATGAACTGCTGGCTGCGATGCTGGAGGAAATCAAGGAGTACAGGGAGAAGCCGGAGAGCGTTGACTTGCTGGGCTTGGAAGACAGTCCGAAAAAGCCTGCAAAGCAGCCTCAGAAAGCCCCAAATTTGCTAGATCTGTAAACCCACAATCTCCTAAAGGCAGGTAGCAGCCTCTTCTACCCCTACGCTTTCCATTCTATCAAGTTACTGTGTAAATCTCGGCAGTGTCGTAGCATCCCATGCTTCTCTGAATCTGGCACTTGCTGAAGTCTTCAGGGGCTTCCGCCCAGGGCTCCATGGGGCGCTGGGCAGGTAGGTGAATGTGTGAAGGGGGGGGTAGGCCGCTTGTACCTCCTGCGAACGCCAGTGAAAGCCGCTTCCATTTGATTATGACGGCAGGACGGTGAAGTAAAGATGTTCCAGACTAAACATGCTGAGGAAACTTGACCAAAAAGGTGCTTTCCTTGAGAGTTAGCGATTAGGAGAGAGGGAAATAAGAGAGAAGGAGGCGGTCGAGGGAATTCCGATATAAATATCTGCAAAAATAAAAATTTCAGTTATTTTCGTCCCTTGATATACTGAATTCATAAAATTAGATGAATTCCCCTACTTTCACTTGATTTCCCTGGTAAATCCAGCTGTAATTACGACTCTAATCGATACTCCCAGGTACTGAAAATGGAAGAAAGCATCTGCCGCATCTGTCTGAGTCCCGAGCAGCCCTCCAACCTCGTGTCTCCCTGCAACTGCAAGGGCACACAGAAGTATGTGCATAGGGAGTGTCTTAGCAAGTGGAGGAAGCGGTCCCCTGGCAACTTCCTGAGTTCTTCCTATTGCCCAGTGTGCAAGACGTCTTTCATGGATGTGACACCGAGGAGGAAAGTGGGCTGGAGTACATTGGGACTAGCAGCGGGGATGGGAATCGGGATTTGGCTGGAATCACTCCTCCTCTTTTCCCTATTCGCACTTCTCCTCATCGCCCTGAAATCCGGTCTCCGGCCTAAGAAGATGGACGTAAACAGCACGTAGACAGGCAACGGGCTGCCCGCCCGATGGCGCTTAATTCGCTCTGGAGACCCTGTTTCCGGCCTGCGAGGAGGACTGATTTTAGAAGCGACTGACCAAATTTCAGGCGGAGTTTTCCATAAAAGCCGGATTTTGCTGGTCGTTTATGGGTATGAAGAGGGAGCTGTAGGGATTATACTGAATAAACCCGCTCAAATCGGTGGGCAGACGATATGTATTGGAGTAAGGACCATATAGGGGCCTGTTAGCCTGCAAACTAGGCACTTCCTGCACGATAATGAGGAGGTGAAGGGCATCAGACTGGCCCACGGACTGTTCTACACCCCTCTATACAACCCGTCTAGGCTCGGGACTAGCAGAATGAAGGACTTTTATGGGTATGCGGGGTGGGCGAAGGCGCAGTTGGACGGGGAGGTGGCGTCTGGCAGCTGGAAACTGTGTGGTTTGGTGACTGCGGAGGACGTCTTTGGCACTGCTTCAAGCTCGGCTTAGCTGCTAACAGTCCCTAGTCGAAAGCGCTGTAATGGTGGAGGCCGAGCAGTACGACTACCTCTTTAAGTTCATCATCATTGGGGACTCTGGCACAGGCAAGACTTGCCTCCTCCACCACTTCATAGAGGGGAAATTCAAGAAGAACTCCACACAAACTTTGGGCGTCGAATTCGGCTGCAAGCGAGTTACGATTGCAGGGAAACGCATTAAAATCCAGATTTGGGACACGGCGGGACAGGAGCGCTTCCGCAGTGTCACGAGGAGCTACTACAGGGGCGCTGCTGCGGCGATTATTGTGTATGACTTGACGAAGTTGGAGTCGTTCAGCCATGTTTCGTCCTGGCTCAGCGATGCTCGCACCCTCGCCACCCCCGACATCGCAGTAATGGTCGTCGGCAACAAATCCGACCTGCGCGACACTCGCGCTGTAAACCTCCTGGACGCTTCTCGCTTCTGCCAAGAAAACGAAGTGCAATTCATGGAAGTGAGTGCTCTATCAGGGGAAAACATCGAGGAAGTCTTTATGAAGTTAGCGAAGACTGTGTTGGGCAAGGTAAAGGCGGGGGCGGAGTCGCTGTATGGAGTGCAGCCGGGGCCGGGAGCCTTTCCGCAGAAGCAGGGGAGTGTGTGCAGCTGCTAAGGTAGATAGACTGCTCATTGACGTCTTTTAGAGTATGGGAGAAATTTCCCGGCTGTAAGAAGCGATAAATGCAGAATTTCCCTCATTCATGGGCCAAAAGGACTACATTTTGAGTATTTTTTGGTATGAATATCGATTTTTTGTGCTTCAAATAGTATTATGAGTATCTGCAATCTTGCCTTTCCCCTGTTTGAGCACTCTATCAGAGCACAACTCTCCACCTTGAGTCTTTCTGTTGTCCATATTGTCCATTAGCCAGCGAGAGATGGGCAAGTGTGCTTCCAAGAAGAAGGCTAAAGTGCAAGGCGATCCCTCGGAGTCCTGGATGTCTAGTGACTTGGGAAGGGAGGAAATTCTGCATTTCGACGTATATGTATCTGGCCTAGTACTACGAGGCACTACACGGCCCTCAGTTCTCCTCCTCACCTGGCTCAACCGCAAGCACAAAACCCACGAAAGCGCTTCCTTTCACTGGGACGAGGAATGGCACTTCACCATCCAGTCCTCAGAAAGACTACTCAAAACCCAGAAACTCACAATTACTGTGCTGCAGGAAGGACCTGAATTCGGCTCTGCGAGCCTACCGCTGTGGGAAGTAGTGACCGGGCCTCCCGCTCAAAGCTTCCCAGTTGTGGGAAACAGAGGGAAAGTCGTGTGCAGAGTTGAAGCGGAAATTAAGGCTTTGCAGGTGACTTTACTGCGTATTTCCCCGACACACGTCCAATGCACTCTCACCCCTTCCCAGTTCGGTAACTTCTCCCTGACTGTCAAATACCTTGCGGAGCGAGAACAAGAAACCCGCCACTCCCCGATTTCCCCCTCTCCCCAGTGGACTTTCAGCCACCAGCTTCAATTCGAGTCTTTCTCTACTGTGCAAGCACTGAGGACTGCGGCTGTGCAGTTGCGCTTGTGGAGGCAGGATGAGAAGGACTTGCGGGATGTGCTGGTGGCGGAGTGCTGGATTGGACTGGGAAAGCTGCTGAAGGCTAAAGGTCCAGAGGATAGCAGAACTAAGAACAGGAGATGGTCGGAAAGAGAGAGTGAAATTACCATTCGGAAGCAAGGGAAGGAAGTGGAGCGCAGATTTGGCTCCAAACTATGGCTATGTGGCAGACATGTTGGGGACGTTGAAGGCAGATTTCGGGTTTCTGGAGTCCCGCACATCACTCAACTACTGTTCGGAGTGCATACAGAAGAGGGAATCAGCTTGCAAAGCAGTCATCTGCAGGTCTCTTCAGCCTCTACACCCAGACATTTCCCGCTTTCCGCCCCATTACAGCGTATCAATGGGTTGTTTGCACAGCTGAAATCACTCACAGGTCAACAACACGAAAGCTCCGTGCAAGCAAGCACTCAACTTAATGCAGAACTGCAGTCCACTGAAAGGAACCAAAGAGTCGTTTTCATATATGAGCATGAGGAAGAATTGATAGAAGCGCAAATGCTACTCCTGGAAGTTGGGGAATTCCTAAGAGATTTCGCTGAAGAAGTCGGGTACGAGGAAAGAGGACTGTACTATGAAGGACTGAAAGTGGTGATAGGCAGAGGAGAGCTGGATTTGGGCCATTTGGCCTTAGATCGAGAGCTTTCAGCCGCATTGTCCAGTCGAAAACTGGCAGTTGGGTTGCGATTTTGGGCGCTTTTGAAGTCGCTTTTGAAATGTGCACTGTCGAAATCGAACGAAAAGGGACTGGATTCGCATATCCGCGACTTTGTAAATACAATTTTATCGGACTGTTATTTCAAATTTTCCTCGTTTCGAGACTTACTACTGCATTCTGTTAAGGAGAAGTCCTTTGGACCGGTTCCAGAGTGGCGCAATACTGCCTCTGATTTGGATGAGGAAGTGCAAGTGCCGCCCTGGTCTTTGCCGATGTTCGACTGGGCGCGCTACTTCGTGCACTTTCTGCCGAGAGAAGAGCAGGACTTGCAGGCGGAAGTTAGGACTAGTCCGCTTTGGCAGAAGAGAATGGCGAAGCGAGGATTGTCGTTTTTCCGGTTTCTACGAGCGTGGATAGAGTACGTGGAGCGCTGTTTCGTGCACAAATACGTGCCTTGGCCGGACATCCCCGGCTACCACGTCCTCATAAAGTCCTTTCTACTCGAACTCAAGCAGCGCCCAATCGGCCAACTCCCCGCCGCCCTAATCACCGCCTCAATTCACCTGCTTTCCAACCCTCACCTAGTATCCGTCTTCATACTAGTGCTATACCAACGTACGAACCTGTACAGTCCTCGCGCAGTCACAGAAACTCTGACCCTGACTTCTCAGTGGCTGACTACTATACAGGAAGCAGGGTCGGGACTGCCACTTACCTTCCCTGAATCCTTTTTCACCCGAAGTATTGAGCTTGTGCTGTACTGTGACTTGGAAGTGAATACTGGGAATGCCATTTGGATGCTGTATTACTGCTATCAGGTGCTGACTGCTGAGATCAGGGAAGGTCTGGTGCTCAATGGACTGCTGGGAAAGCAGGTGGGGACTTTCATGTGTCATTGGAGTGAGTCGGTTCGAAGGCTTTTTTGGAGTTTTGTGCTGTTTCGACTGATTTCCCTGAAAACCATCCCTCTCGAGCCAATTACCCTCCTCGACCAACGTATATTAACGCGAGTTGACGAAATAATCCAGTCTTTCAGCCATTTTGACCTAATAAGTCCAGAGCAAAGGCCCTATTTCTCCCATTCTCAAGCTGAATATCGCCACCTTCGCGCTGACTTCGAGACCTGGCTCTACAGCAAGACCCCTGAATTCGGAGCTGGGAGGAAAGGGAAATTCGGGCCTTTCGCAGTGTTTCCCTACCCGGATATACAGCAATTGAGAGGGAGGGAGGATAGACAGGAAAAGCGTATAGAAATGTAGTGTTAGATACTGAACTAAAGGCAGAATTCGAGCAAAATGGGAAATAATTGAGGATTTTGCAGCCGATTATTGTATCGCGGCAGAATACAGCGAAAATTCGCAAAATACATCTCAATGCAGTAGTCGAAAGAGCATATTTGCATGCATTTAGGTCTATTTCAGCCTACACACATTGTCTATTTCCCACCCACCAAAAGCCTGCCTATACCTAAACCCCTACTTATATTGGCTTTCCTCTTTCCCACCCAACAGGCCAGTTTCCATGGCTAATAGTGGCTTTTCCATGTCAGAAGAAGAGCGAGTAACCGCCCTCGAGCAGTCCGTGCGCACTGTCGCAGAGCTGCAGCAAGGCTTCACCCCAATCGAGCCCCTCCTCGGCAGTCTCGACTCCCTGCTGCGCTTCGAAACTGTGTCTGCCTCGCTGAAGAGGAAGACTGCCGACCTTACAGGCAGGGTGGAGGCTGCGAGGCAGGCGGTGACTGGAGTGAAGGTGAGGATTGTGGAGCAGTTGGGCACTGCGGATGCGAGGATTGCGGAGGGGGTGAAGAAGAGGGAGAAGGAGATACGGCTGATGGAGGCGAGGACGGGCGCGGTGGAGGCAGGATTCAATGCCATTAAGACGGAAACGCCGAAAACTGCGAAAAGCACTGAGGAAAGCTGCCGCAAGGAAAGCAGGGAAATCGCCGCTAACTTCCAGGACTACTACACCCGGGAAGGCTCCAAAATCGCAGAGTCCATACTGCAGTCAAAGGAATCCGCGAAGAAGGCAATTGCGGAAACCAGGGAAACTGCGAGGAAAGCAATTGAGGACTGCAGGGCTTTCGACGAAAACAACGTGGAGAAAGTGAATGCTTTAGAGGCCAATCCTGCGGATAAAACGCTGTCTTTGGAGGAGGCGAAGGAACTCTTTGTGGCCAATATCACGGAAAAGCTGCAGGAGAAGCTGAGGCAGGTGACGCTGGAGTTTGAAAGGAAGCTGGACAGTTGGCCTTCTCAGGCCTATACTCATCTCTTCACCCTGATTTCCGAGACCGACAGTCTTTACCAGCAGCACAGTCCAGCCATCACAGTGGCTGAAAGCTCCGCTGAGAACCAGCTAAAGGAGTGGAACCGAAACATTCGGCGAAGAATGGACCACATGGGAGCCTTCGCAAGGACCAATTTAAGAAGCTTCGAAGTAGCCTCGCTGGGCGTATTAACCGGGTCTTTGGCTCATATAAAGAGACTCGGAGGTCTGACGGAAGCCGGAGTGAAGGTGCTGGAAGGGATGAAGGACAGCTTCCAGCCTGTGGAGTCTGCCCTGGAACTCATTGAGACCAACTTGAAGCAGGACTTGCAGAAATTGGAGGAAGTGAAGGAAGCGGCTACGGCAGTTGCCGCCCAAGTAGCGGACCAAAAAGCCAACAGTGTCCTTTTCCACGCCAATCTGCAGAAGCAGGTAAAACCCATGTAGTACCAATTGACGAAAGGGTATGTGGAGAGCCGGCTGCAGGCTCTCAAAGCCCAGTTGGCGGGTGTGAAGGCTGAGTATGAGAACTACCTTGCGGAGCAGAATGAAGATATGGGGCTCGAAGACGAGGACTAGACTAGTAGTTCCAGCTGCAGGCTACAGGGTTAGGGTGCGAGGAGGGTCTGAGTACTGTCAGTTTCGCTATTTCATATAGGCAGAGGGAAGAACGGCGAATAGTGGGTAGGGGCAGACGACTGCATTGAGGCTGCTTTGACCTTTCCCCGCCTCTATACCCTCGAGTTAATAGTAATTATAGAAAGATGCTGGATATCATCAAGGACTTCGCTTTGGTGGACAGACGGGAGTACCTGCCCTACTGTCCGATCTGCGGCGGCTTCTTTCGCACAGCACGGGAAATCTGCCTACTGACCTGCAAGCATTTCTTCTGCGCCAACTGCCTCAGCTACTTCGGAAACCAAGCGGGCTACACCTGTCCTTTCGATGGACAGCAAGGCGGGGCGAGCGACGGGGAGTTCATGGGAGAAGCAGTGGAGTTCTTGAGTGACTGGGCCACTTGGGTCGGGCAGTTTTCTACTGAAGAGATAGTGGATCGGCTGCTTGAGGAGATACTGATGGTCCGGAAGAACCTGAACTTCAAGGAAATGCCCTGTCGAATTGGGAACCAATGCACGCAAAACTTCATATGTCCGTGCGACCATACGATGAATAGATATCACAGCAACCCCTGTCCTAGGCAGGACTGCCAGAACCAGGAGTGCATGTTTGACCATAGTCAGAAGCATCCTCCTCATCCAAGTGTCATAAATAAGCCTTCGAGTGCAGTTCAACCGGCTCCAATGGTTCCGCAGCCTTCCCAGAGTGGGAAACAGCCTGTGGCGAAGGCGAACGAGCAGCCTGGAGAAAGGAAGGAGGTAGAGAAAGCTGACAAGAGTCAATGCTGCGAACTAGCCTAAGGTCCAGTTCACATAAATGAAGCGTCCACGAGTGCCGCAGTATGACTCGCCTCCCTCGAAGCACTCTAGTCCCCTGCCCCCGGCCTCCACCTGGCACGCCAAGCTCCAAAAGGCCCAAGCCTCCCTGCCCACCTCCACTCCCTCCATCCACTCCCTCCCTGAAGACATCCTGGACGACCAGCAGTGGCGCTACAACGAGGCTGAATTCCACCTCCAGCAGGCCAAACTCAGGTCCCACATCCGTCTCGAACAGGCCCGGGAAACACCTTTCGACCTGTGTCTGCAGCTGCAAAGGCTCTACTCAGGCGAAATCGACATTTCCGCTGTCCCTCGAGCCAGACTGCCAATAGAGGCCTTTGAGCCCTATTTAGTGCTGGAAATCCACTCGAAGACCCAGTTGGAAGCGGTTCGAAGCGCTATAGAGGTCCATATGGCCCTGGAAAAGCCGGATTGGACGGAGTATTGGCAATCTCTCGCTGTTTTGTGCCAGGAACGTATACATCTCCTATGTGCGCAGGAAGAAGCTGAGGAAAAGAGACTCAAGTACTACACTATTCATGGCTTGGCGCAGGACATTTACGAGGATTTAGACAAAATACTGAGGGAAAAGGACGAAAACGACCTAAAATCGCTCAAATTGCAGATAGAAACCATGCTGAAGGACCCTTCTGCTGCTATAGACAGGACTTATTGGGAAGGAATGCTCAGTCAGGCGCAGGTTTATGTAGCGAAAGCAGCTTTGAGACGCATTTCAAGTCAGTTTTTACCCAAAAACACAAGCGAAAAGCCGGATTTCCCCTCGAAAATCGGACTAAAGGAGCTAATTTTGTACCGAGGACTGGACTTAGAGCCGAATTTCGACCCAGAGCTGTCGCCTGTCTCCAGGCCCTGGAGCGAAGAGGCGGAACTAAGCTTCGGCGCAGTGATTGTATCAGAGGAAGAAGACAAAGCCCAGCAAATTGCCCACCAAAGCGCAGTTCTAGAGAAGGAAATTCAGTGCTTTCTCGCCTCTTCCAAGCGGTTAGACCCCAGCAGTTCGCAAATAGCGGAAAACAGCTCCCGCTTCAGCATAGTCCGCATGGAAAAGCTGCGAACTGATACACTGGACAAGACAATGGAGGACTTGGCACGGGTGGAACTGCTGAAGAACTTGCCGCTAGAGGAGGGGGAGGAGGAGTTCGGGCAAATCGTGGACTTGAAGCCAGTGTTGGAGACTTGGATGTCCAAGTACCACCCTCGCAAGCCCAAGTTCTTCAACAGAGTGAAGACAGGGTACGAGTGGAACCGATACAACCAAACCCACTACGACCACTCCAGCCCTCCGCCCAAGGTAGTGCAGGGCTACAAGTTCAACCTCTTCTACCCAGACTTGATAGACAAAACCAAGGCCCCGCAGTTCTACTTAGAGCCCTGCACTGACTCCGATCTGTGCGTCATCCGCTTCCACGCAGGGCCGCCCTACGAAGACATCGCCTTTCAAATAGTCAGCAGGGAGTGGGACTTTTCAGAGCGCCGCGGCTTCAAGAACTTCTTCGACCGGGGCGTTTTGCACCTCTACGTCAACTTCAAGCGGCACCGCTACAAGCGCTAATTCCATAATGATAGACTTAGAAGCGCCAGGCGCCAAGGCCAAAAACCAGAAAATGCTGCGAACTGAGGTGCACCGCTGTCTCCGCATGCACGCTGCCGACATATCAATACTGCAGAGAGAGGACTTGTTCCCTGGGTGCCAGCCTGTGTCCTTGGCGAAGTGCCACTTGGAGGAGCTGCAGACTTGTGTGGTCTGCGAAAAGAGTGACGGAGTGCGGTACTTCCTGTACATCCCGCAGAGCAAGGAGGCGCGGGCAGGACCGCTGGATGAGGTGGTTCCTATGAACGGCTACTTGGTGGACCGGAGGTATGACTTTTGGGAAATCAAGGTGTTGCTCATGCGGGGACATATTGCGAAGGGCTGTTGTCTATTAGACGGGGAGTTGGTGGTGGACAATGACACTGAAATCCGCTTTCTGGTTTATGATGCTTTGCTGTGTAATGGAGATTGCTTTATGAATAATCCTTACCTGGACAGACTGCGGGCTGCGCTGCACTTGGTTATTCCTATTCGCATGCGTCAGATCCGCAGCCAAGCCTGCATCCCTCTCTTCGTCAAAGACTTCTTCGACTTCTCCAGTCTGAGCACAGTCGTCACAGCCGTAATTCCCAAGCTGCCCCACAAAAACGACGGACTGATATTCACTCAAAAGCAACTCCCCTACATCCTCGGCACCTCTGCGACTATCTTAAAGTGGAAGCCGGACTACCAAAACACCATCGATTTCGCACTGAAAGAGGAGCCGCAAGGGACGATTCGGCTATTCACGAGTTCGAGAGATGTGTTCGAGGCCTACCAAGGAGAACTGGAATTAACTGCAGAAGAGACCGAATCCACCCTGCAGACCATCCGCACTAGGACTGCACCCGCCATAGTAGAGTGCTTCTACCACTATGACACGCAAAAGTGGAAAATCGTGAAAGTGCGCACTGATAAGGACAAAGCGAATAACACGAAAGTAGTGGAGAATATCTGGATTAGCATTCAGGAGAGGATTACGCTGGAGCAGTTGCTGGCATTGGCGGAGAGAACGGAGGGAGAGCCGGTGAAGAGGGCGAGACATCAGTAGGTTTAAGCAGAATAGGTAGAAATAGGAGGGATTTGTGTAAGGAATTGGGGCAAAATGTAGGACTTTTCTTCGAAATTAGGAGACTAGGAGTCCTCATATGCGTGGAAATCGCTAGTACTGCGCCTGTTTCGCACTAAATACCAACTAGATTCGCAGTCATCTAATAGGTAAGCCGAAAGCTAGGGACTAATAGAATCTCTAGTTGTGTCTTCCTGCGTCAGGTCGCTAAAAGGTCCACACCTTCTCGAAGTCTATGGAATAATAATGTATTCCGTCACAATCGAGGCTTCCGCCCCCGGGAAGCTGATCCTCACAGGCGAGCACGCCGTAGTGCACGGGAAGCTGGCAGTGGCAGGGGCTTTGGACCTGCGCACACACGTAGTCCTGCGGGTGTGTCCACACACTCACTTCCAGCTGGACATCACAGGCCTGGACCAGCAGTTCTCCTTCACTCTGGAAGAGGCGAGGGCGAAGCAGGGAGAAGCCAATGTGCCGGGAATTGTGGCTTTTCTGGTGCTGAGTCAGGTGCCAGAGCCTGGGAATGTGAGGGTGGAGTACAGTGTGACCTCGAGAGTACCGCTGGCCAGTGGCTTGGGGTCCTCAGCTTCCTTGTGTGTCGCTTCTGCGGCGGTTATTCTCAAGTGGGCGAAGGGCGATGAGGAGGTTTCCTTGGCGGAAATCAATGAATTGGCATTCCGTGGAGAGAAGATAATTCATGGAAACCCCTCTGGGATTGACAACACTGTGATCACCTACGGAGGCGTAGTCCGCTACAAGCAGAAGAACTTCGAAATGATCCCTCTAGCCTCTCCCCTGCCAGTCCTCATCGTCAACTCCAACACTTCCAAGAACACCAAAGCAATGGTCGAAAAGGTCCGCCTCCGACACGTGATCCTGCCTCAGACCATGGACGCCGTCTTCAACGCAGTGGACCAGCTCTCCGAAGACTTCATCGAGTCACTGAAGAAGGGAGACACGAGTGCTATGGAGGAGTTGGTGGATATCAACCACGGCCTGTGCTGGAGCATGGGCGTGGTGACGCCTGTGCTCGGGCAGATCCTGAGCTGCGGGTACAAATACGCGGTAAAGGGCAAAATGACAGGGGGTGGAGGCGGCGGCTGCTGCTTCTTCCTAGTGGCGCATGGAGTGCCGGAAGGCTTGCTAACAGACCTGTCTGCTGCAGGGTTTGAACCCATTCAGACCACACTCACATCCACGGGAGTTCTTTTCCATAGCTAAGTTAGCCTAGGCGCGGTACTGGATTTGCTTGTCGTCGCCGAAACTTGCGTAGTTCTCTAAGTCGTTCAGGAGCTGGCTGAAGCCCACTTTGACATCTTCCTGTTTGCTAAGCTTGAGATTGGAGTTTATGCCCGTTATCAGTTTCGCCGTATGAAAGCCTGTGCCTTCATTCAGGTTATCAATCCCACTCAGGATAATAAACGCATTACGGACCAATTGAGCATCATCCGGACTACTGGAAAAAGCCAGCAAATCCTTAGAAATGCCCTCCTTCTCCATCCACCTCCGCTCCTGCTCCTCTATCTCCTGCAACTGCTCACTGAAGTGGTTGATGACCTCAGTCGCCAGCGCCTCCCTTCTGCCCTTCAGCGCCTTCACCAGCGCATTGAACTTCACATCAATCTCCTCCAACGTCTGTTTCTTCGTATTTAAGCACTTCAATTTGGTCTCTCGAATGTCGCTGAGGAAACGGTCGGAGTACTCCGGCTTGAGGCGGCCGGATCGATTGGCTGCGTCGATCTGGGCTCGGAGGTAGCGACTAGCGTGACTGGGGTGCTCGGTAGTGTGGCCTACGTGGGTGCCGAACATGACACAGGAGGGACAGACGATGTCGCGACATTGGGTGCAGTAGGCTTCGAGGGCGCGGCCGTGCTCGCGGCAGTAGCCGAGGTCCAGTTCCTCTTCTGGACCAATAGAGAAGGCTGCGGACTGCTTCATGGACCCAGATCCTGAGCGCATTTTTGACTATCGCTGCATACGAAAGGCAGAGTAAAGCGATTCTTTCCCTTCTGTCAAGTCTATTTCCCAGGTAAATCTCGGGAAATCAGCCTGCGAACTGATCTCAATCAATCAAAACCGCCAACTCGACCTGAAAATACCCATACAGCCTATGTAAGTTAGTGGTGGGATTACTAGGACTGACTATCCAGCGATGTGCCTGTTTGCGGCCTCTTCAAAGCAGCCAATTGCAGCTCCGCAACTTCCGCCCTCCTGGCTTCTTTGGCCTTTTCCACCCTACAGACCGCCAAACTCTCCTCTGCCTCTTTCAAGTGTCTGTGCACGTTTCTCAGCTCGTCCAGTTCCTGGTTCAGTTCAGTGATCACTCGCGTCCGCAGCTCTACCACTTCCGCTAGCTCTGCAACTTTCTCATCCTTTTTCTGCATCGCCACACTCATATTCGTCGTAACTTCCTCAGTGGTCGCAGTTACCGAAATCTGCACGATCTCCGCCTGACTCGTGACCTTCCACAGCAGCTGCAGGACTGCATTCCCCCTGCGGTACAGGTCATGATAAGCACTGGAAGCAGGCGAAAGCAGTGCAGAGGTCTCTTCCTCCACTCCTAATATCGAGGCTACTTCCAACGCCCTTGACTCTAAGTTCACCATTAGACTTCGCAGTTCTTCCAGGAAGGGATCGGAGGGAGGACTGGGGGACTTTGGAGAGGGCAATAGGCGGGGAAGTAGTTGCAGTAGGTCGGATATGCGAGACATGTTCCGAATTTCCTCCAAGTTCTGCTGGAAATCCAATGACTCCGGAGAGTCGTCGAGCGCGTTTGAGAGGGAAAACTCGAAATGGGACTGAAGTTGCTTGAGAACTCGCTTAGTTTCTGACTCGTGGTTTAGCAGCTTTCGAGTGAGGACTTGAATTAGCCTCGTTTGGTCCTTTATTAGCCGGACCAGTTCGCTGGCTTTGCTCAGACCTTCGTAGTCGGAGTCTGCGAGCAGTGCTTCGATCTGAGAGTCCACTCTCTGGCTGGAGTCGGAGAGAGCGGAGTCAGCGCTGGGACTGGCGAGCAGCTGCCTCAGCAGGTCTCTATGCACTGCTAGCAAATCTTCAATACTGGCAGTGAGCGCCCTAGACCCTGTTTCACAGGCTAAGTCTGCTTTGAGAGCTTCATACTGCAGAGCCAGTTGAAGAGCTGACTCAATGGCAGTGTCCGGAGGAGTGTCTGCGAGAGTATGCCGAGAAGCCAGGAAGTGCTGTATTTTGGGTACATTGGCCTGCCCCGCCATAGCCTTCAGCGTAGCCTCCGAAGCGTCCAACAGCTCTGTGCACAGAGGGGAAATAGCACTATCTGCAGGCTGCAAGCCCTCCCACTCCTCTCGCAGCCACTTCTCCCCCACCACCTTCTTCCTCGCTCCCCAGCTCCTTTTCCCTTCCTGCTGCACCCTTTCTTCCCACACACAGTCCTCGCTGAAATCCCATCTATGCGAAAACTGCTTTTTGCCGTTAAAGCCGGTACAGGTGCCTCGCTCTCTGCCCGCCTCCACACTCCACTGCTTCTTTTCACTACTTGCAGCTGAGCGAAAGGAGCACTCTCCATAGCTTTTAGTCCCGGCTTTGCCGCGTACTTCGCTGCCGGAGCTGCCGGGCTGTCTCCACTTCCTTTCCAGCTTGGTTTCCTCGGGAGATTCGGTGTGTGTTTCGGACCAGCTCTCTGTTTCTAGGCCTGCGGACTGGGTAATGCCGCTTCTATGAGTGGTTTTGACGCCGTCCTGTAGAGTGACTTGCTCGTGCACTCGGGCTCCTGACTCAATCTTCCAGCTCTGTTTCTCACTCCCATTGCCCCTTTCCTCCACCACCAACCCCCACTCTGCATACGGGTTTTTCCAAGTAGTCCACGCAGTCCCATGCGCCCTCCTTTCATACATCCACGTATACGCCTCTGGATAGTGCACCAAAGTCTCCACTAGCTGCGCACTTTCCCTGCAATAGGCCGCTGCTTCCTCTGACCTGTGGAAGGACTCTCTGCCCGTTCCCTGTTCTTCTCTGTCGAAATCCTCGTCAAAGGAGCGGAATTTCCGGAAAATCTCCCAAGAGTCAAGTTGCTGTAGGGAAAAGGCAGTGTAGTGGTCTGCCCACCAGGTCTCGACCTCACTTGCCATATTACATGTCTGGCTTCCAGGCTTGGGGCCTGCACTCCAAGCTGCTGTCGGTCCTCAGCAGTGCGCGTATTCTTTCCCCCACCAGCATCCAGACCCTAGCCATTCCCTCCCTCCTCTCCACCCGAGACCACCACTTCCTAGCAGCCCAAACCGGCACCGGCAAGACTCTAGCCTACCTCCTACCCTTCCTACACAGTCAAATCCAACCCCAAAACAAGCACTCCGGCCTCATCGTCACCTTTTCCAGAGAACTAGTCCTGCAACTTGACTACGTACTGGAGACTTTTAAGGGAGACTCAGGCGTGGAAACGGCTTTGCTCTATGCAGGGCAAAAGGAAGAGGAGTGGAAGCCGCTGCTAGGCAATAATCAGCCCAAGTTGGTATTCGGGACTATCGATAAAGTCGTGAATTTGACGAAAGCCGGGGAACTGAGTTGGAAGGGAGTGCACGAGTTGGTCATAGACGAGTGCGACACATTGGTAGACTGCGGGAAAGTGGGGGAAATCGAGCAGTTGATAACCCAATCTCGGCGAAGCGAGCAAAACGTGAGAGTGACACTAGTCTCCGCGACCTTTCCCAGGCTGTTAGAAGCGGTTCTGGACAACTACTTCAGTGCAGAGCAAGGCCAGACCCTTCCCTACCTCCGCAGACTGATAGACCCCAAGGCCCACTTCAACCTGCACCACCTCAAACACGAGTTTATTCTCCTAGAAGACTCTGTCTCTGCACCTACTTTGTTGCGACTGGTGAGGGATATAGCCCCGCAACTAGTGCAAAACAGTGCTGTTCTGTTCTGTAACTCCATTGAGAGTGCCAAAGCGACCCTTGCCCTGCTTAGTTCGAATGGATATGAGGCCGTTGGACTGCATGGAGACATATCCCCGAAGGAACGCTTGAGGAACTATCGAAGTTTTCGGAACTTAGAGAAACGCTGGTTGGTCTGTACAGACCTGGGCAGCAGGGGGCTGGACTTCCCTGCTGTTTCGCATGTACTGCAGTGCGACTTTCCCAAGACGGTCAGTGACTATCTGCATAGGGCGGGACGCACGGGGAGGTGCTATCGAGCGGGGACTGTTATGACGCTGTATAGGAGAGCGAATGAGGCGGTTATGCAGCATTTGAAGAATTCCTTTCATACAGGAGTTCCCCTCACAATCACCTCTTCCGCCTTCTCGTAAGGCCTATATAGCCTCGAAAACAAGCGGAAAGTCCTGCAAAAGCCTCTGTCCGCCTACCAAAAAGTCCTCCGAGCCGCCCACCGTCTACAATCCAAATAGTTCTCTAATCAGTTACTTAATAAAATCAACAATGAGCGGCCTGCTCGCCTGCTTTACCTGCACCCGCAAGCATAAGAAGTCAGTCCGCCCCTCAGCTGCCCGCAGTACCTCCACCGACCCCCACTCATGTGAACAAATGGCCTACCTGCGAGCCAGCACGCAGTCAATGCTGTATGTGCAGGAGGCGGAGGGAGTCACCCAGCGCAGACGGACAGGGACGAAAGTGACCAATAAGCCGCTGAAAGAGTACAAATTCCCCAGGATGCAGTCGATGTTTGAAGCCAAGGTGAACACGTCGTCCTAGACAAGTGATAGTCTGTTAGCAGAGCTGTGGTTTAGGACTAGCGACAGTATCCTAGGTGGGAAACAAGTGAAATCGACGCAATTCTGAGGCTTTAGGAGGAATTTCCACGCATTCAGCCCAATCTTTTGGAAGATTGCCTCTCCCTCTATTTCTTCTGGAAAAATGCCCCGACAGCCACCGAGCAGAACCATGTTACCTAAACCTGCCAAGGCAGTTTACCCTCCTAGCGTCCTCTCTGCAACTCCGCCTCCGTGAACTGATCTCTCGTACTCACAGGGTAAAAGAGACTCCACAGCTCTGGCAGTTCCCCGCCTGTGCTCCTACTGAACACTGCGTGGTAGACTTGGCGCACGTTGTCGCTGGACAGGGAGTCGTCACTGTTGGGGAGCAAGGGGTCGATGGCCTTGCTTTCGTAGAGCCGGAGAGTGAGCGCGACTGCGGCTATTGTCAGGAAAACCATGGCTTTGAAGGCAAGGTTGAGGAAGCCGTAGAAGTGGTTGAAGCGGTACATGAAGAAGACCAGGATAAACAGCCCTGTGACTCGAGGGAAAAACACTACTGACTCCTTGGTCCGCACATATATCAGACTGAAGAACTCCACGAAACTCACAAAGGTATAGAAATCGTCATCTATCCCCTTCGGAAACACATGGCCAAAGATCATCGGCGTCCACATGAGGTAGCAACACGCGTACATGAAGTAGAGCGTCAGCAGCATATAGACAAAGGAGGAAATCACAGGAGTGGGACTGCGGCCGGACTGCTGCAGTGCGTAGGCGGGCTGGCCGATCCAGGGGAAGGAGTAGTACAGCATCATGCGGGGGGCGTGGGAGGCGTTGAATAGGCGCAGACAGCTGTCGAGGGACATTATCAGCCCTGCGGAGCCGATTATTGCCAGGCGACAGACGAGGGCGGAGATGGAGGAAACAATGAAGAACAGGAAAAGCCCGCGGATGAGTTTAAGCACTGCCCAAAGAACATTAAACCTCTCCTCCTGATACCCCGCAATTTCCCTTTTCCGCCAAGACCACAGCTCCTCCGTATTGACATTTCTCATAATTCCCTCTTCCTCCGCAAACACCACCGCCAGCTGATTGAGGATAATAGTGTCCAACTCCCCCGTCCACTCTATCACCGGACAGTATAGGAACGGCATCAAGTCCTTCGCTCTGATAGTCAAGTTGTACCTCGCGAACTGCTTTCTGTCCCATATGTCGCCGGGTAGCAGCAAAACATGTGGGGAAAGAGTGAATTCGTAGGTTTCGTTGAAGGAGCAAAACCACCCTGAGTCACTGATGACTCGAAGCCCATACAAGTCTTCTTTGAACAATTTAGCCCCTGTGTACCCTTTTCCGTCCTGTGACAGTGGTAAAGTCAGGTTGAACTCGGCACTTGTATAGTTCGTGCAGTCGTCAAGTAGTTGGTGGGAAATTGCCTCTGCCAGGTGAGTCCCTACGTCTACGTAGGCGAGATGGCAGGCCACGAGAACTAGCAGCGTCACCAGGCCGCAGGAGATGGAGATGTAGGCAGTGACTTTGGTGCAGAGGAGGAGACTGTCGTGGTGCACAGTGCGATCGTAGATGCGGTAGAGGGCTCTTTCGAACTCCATATGATTAGATGTGTGGGAATTGGCACGAGCTGCTGGGAGTGCATAGAGAAGGGGAATTGGCTGGTGGGAGAAGCTGATTCGGGGCTATTAAGCAGGGATTTACTGGGGAAATATCGACTACCTCAGGGGAAAAGTCGAGTGCGACATTAATTGCCAATTTTGTCGATTTTTAGAGGCGAAGTCGACAATCGGGGCGAAAAGCTATGCTTAATAAGCTAGTCTTGAGACTTCGCAGAGTAAATCTCAGTTAATTCGCTAAGATTCAGCCTAATTCTATATAATTGAACGGAAAACGTCATTGAAACAGCTCTAAAGCCGACTATTCCCACTGAATCTACGCTTTCTCAGCAGCCAAAGAAGCCTTTACTGCCTCAGAAGCCCCACTCTAATTCTGCCCTACTTCCCTACCAACCCTGTAACTCCCTAGGAACTACTGCCTTGCTAAGTCTCTCTCTGTTCCTCTGCTGTCCCCGCCGCTGTCACTTCCCGTAGCCACAAAAAAGCCATCGCCACTGTTTCCTCAGTCAAATCTTTACTTGGGAAATATCTCAGCACATTTTTCAAAGTGCCCTGCAAGTACGCCATTTGCTGCATTACTCTCGCTTGTGCTTCGGCACTGCTGTCCCCAGCGTGTTTCTCACAGTACTGAATCCACAACTGCTGAGCCACTGTAGCTTTCATGTACGCCGAATTCAGGTGGTAACCCTCTAAATCAGCTCTAATTTCGGATATAAAGGACTGGAAAACTGCCCTTTGCTTAGGGCCGGCAGGGATTTTCATCAGACTTTGGAGTGGGTCGAGGGTGAAAAAGGGGTGCGAAAGGCAGGTTTCTGTATCAAATCGGTGCCTATCGTTAGGATTCAGCATGCCGTTGAGCAGTTTGTTGCAACTTTCAGACAGGAAAGAGGTATCCAGAGGCTTTGCCTGGGCCTGCAGCACTGACTCGACAGTGCAAGGCTCGTCTGCGAAGGGCGTTTTGCCTGATAATACATAGAAAAAGACACAACCGAGCGACCAAATGTCGTTAGCAGTAGTAGCGGGCCTGTTCTGCAGCAATTCCGGGGCTCTGTAAGCCAAATTTTCCTTACAAACGTCCAAATCGACTCCCAGCTCATATGGTCCGTCCTTCTTAATCCGCATTGCCGCCAGCTCGAAATCGCACATTTTCAGCTCTGCACTAAGCGAGTCTTTGTCCAAAACGAGGTTGGACGGGGACAAGTTGCGCAGCACGACTCCCTTGCGGTGCAGTACCTGCAAGGTCTGCAGCATACTGCTGAGCCAGCGCTTCGCCAGCAGTTCGTTCACAAAGCCATATTTCTCGATGTACTGCTGGAGAGTGCCTCCCTTACAGTCCTCCAGCACCAGCGTCAGTTCGTAAAAGCAACTCCTATGGAAGCTATGAATGAAAGAAATCACCCCGGCTTCAGCCTTGTCTGCTGACACGATCGCAGATTCAATTTTGAAGCTGTCCTCATAAGGCTCATTGTAGCGTTTAAGCAGTGCCATAGTGGAATTTGAGGAGTCCCATACTTTGTAAGTAGTGCACATGGGTGTAGAGCGAATTCCGTCCCCCATTACAGCGTAGCGAAAGAGGGGGAGAGTGCCTGCCGGCTGTAGGCGAAAATTCGGATTTCTTTCGACCATTTTCGGAATCAGTTTCTTCGGGAATTCGCTGAAATCGGACTTCCGCAGGTGCTCCAGTCGTTCCACCACATTCGGCTCCCTACTCATCGACATGCCTAGCAGCAGGTCCAAATAGACCAGTCCAAGCGAGTAAATATCCACACTTAGACTATATTCCCGGTCTCCTGGGCCTATCTCCGGAGCCATGTATTTCGGCGTTCCGATTTTGGTTTTGGCTGGGTCGACTTTGACATTCTTCGAAATCCCGAAGTCGCAGATGCGAATATCCCCGTCAGGACTTGGCTTGGTGAGGAGGATGTTGGCTGGCTTGATGTCTCTGTGCACGATATCATTGTCCCAGGCAACTGAGAGCCCGAGCACGAGTTGCTGCATCCATTTGAAGGCGGTTTCTTCGTTTACGCGCACATGTGTCCTCAAATAGGCTGCCAAAGTGCCTCCCCCCACATACTCCATCACCAGCACAGCGAACCAGTCCTCACCCACTTGCTCGTAGTACACTTCTCCCAAGTACTTCACAATGAAGAGAGAACTCAGCTTCGCAATGTTGCTCACTTCTCTGTCTATCAGGTGGCTGGACTTCGGCACAACCTTGATTTTCTTGATTGCAACTTCTGTATTGTTGGAGATGTCCATGCCTTTGTAGACTTTGGCTTGCCCGCCCTTACCGATTTCTTGAGATAAAGGCTGGTAGGCGTATTTCCCACCATGGACTATGCAGCCTTCCATTTCTTCTATATTACTGCAAATGGGTGAAATCGTAGCAAGAATCTGCACTTCGTCCTAAAGAAGCCAATAGTAATGTGAGGTTTTAGAGTCGGTCAGTAGTCTCCACAGAAAAAAACATGCCTAAGGCTGAAATTGAGGCTTAACACCTAAAAATAGCGACAATTCCTGCCTTTTGGGACTAAAATTCAACCTTTATTCATGGGTGAACTACGTGAATTGTGCATTTAGACTGCTATACTTACTGCCTATATATGGATGTCTTTAGGAGGCTTCAAGGCAATTGCAGGAGTGAATATAGTCTTGGGCAGCTGCGCCACTACTGAAGCCACACTGGTATTTAGCGAAATCTCTGCATTTCCTAGGATTCCAATAGGAGACGCAGGCCATAGCGTTTCCACCTGTTCCTCATTAGTCTTCGTGAAGAGTCCTTGCTGGAAACTGTCCTCCGGAGACTCGATCGGCGGTGGCAACTGCCTGGAAACAGTCTTCGGCCTTTCCACCACAGCCGGCAACTCCATACTTTCATAGTGCTTTTCGCGCTTCAGACGGTTGCGAATGCGCACAGCGCATAAAAAGGCCTGCCCCAGGCTTTGGAAGCGCAGGGCGTATGTAAGCTGCAGGACCGACTTCACTTTCTCGAAGGCTTGGGCCAGCAAGCGCTCAGCCTTGCTGATTCGGTTCATATTCAGGTAATTCAGCATGCAAATCGGCTCGCCTTTGTACTTCTCCAGGAAGAGGGAAAGTCCGTTCAGCAGTTTGCCCATAGTTTGGAAGCCTGTAGTGAGTTGCTGCGCAGCGTAGCGAGTTGAAATGGCGCTGGAGGCGGGGAGTTCGAACTTGGCTTTGCTGGAGATTGCGCCGACTCGCCTGCACTCGGTGTACACCTTTTCCACTGCGTCTGCCACCTTTTCGAGGATGGTGTTCAAATCTGGCAGTACTGCGGTTTCTCTGTGCACAGAGACTAAAGACCTGCAAAGACGCCTGAGCACTCTCCGCTGTTCTGAGAAGTCCCAGACTAGGAGGGAAGAGGAAACAGGGAAGGGAGGACAGGGCAGAGGCCGGCTCCAGTCGAAAACCAGGTCTGCAGAGTCGCCAATGTCTGTGAAAGCCAGCGACGTGTCCTGCATATTTAGTTGTGTATAAGGGAAAGCGCTGAGAACTGCCAAAGCACACATCCAAGTAGGCTGGATTAGTCGTTATAGCAGAGGAAAACGAGGATGAGGGAATTGTGTCGGTTTCGCTCGGTTGCTTTGCAGCCTGCTATATAATCTACATGGCAGCAGATAAAGTTTCCATCACCTTCGATGAAGGCAACCAAATTCGCGTGCTGGAGTCATCTCTCTACAACGAGTCTCTCTCGCTCCAGACCGAATGCTACAACTTCGTCTCCAAAATCAAAACCTTCGAAGAAACAGTGGGCGGCCTCGTCGAAATGCTGGACCAACAGGCCAAGAAAATCGAAGAAGTGAAGCTGCAAGCAGTCGGCACGAGGAACAAAGCAGAGGGAGAGGCGGAGACCAGGAAAAAGAAGCAGCAGGAAATGCAGTTTTTGATCAATGAGAAGTTGGGGGAGCTGGAGAGGTACACGTACCAGCTGGACTCGCTGACGAAGGTGGAGACGGAGCAGAAACTCCTCGTAGAGAAGCTGAGGAATAACGAGGCGTAGATCTAGTATGGCGGAGGAACGCTGGTGTGGGCTGTGCGGCCAGTCCGAACAAATCCTTATGAAGACAGAGGAAATCGCAGACTTCGATTTCTGCAAAAGCTGCTTTCACAAGGTGATGCGGCAATACCGCAACTCCGTGCTGATAAACTCCTCTAGCGGCTACTTGACCATTCCCACATCCACCCAAACCCCCACCCTGCCTCCCATCGCCCCTGCACCTCCTTCCCCCTCCCCTAATCAAAAGCCAGCCAAAGCCCAACACTCCTTCACTCTCTCTGCTGAACTTCGCAAAATCGAGCAAAGGGCGAAAAGACCCATTGACTGCGAGGAACACCTTGGTAAGGTGGCGACTTATTACTGTGACAAAATCTCTTGTCGGAAGTTCGTGTGCAATATATGTGTTAATGACTTGGGAGCGCACTATCAACATCCGGCTGTTATCATACCGCAGTACATACAGTACTCGAGGATTCACCTGAAGACGCTAATGCAGTTTTTGGAAAGCAATGAGGAAACTGCGAAGTTCATACTGAAGAAACTTGCACAGAACTACAAAATCCGCTGGAATCAGACTTATCAGGAGATGCAAATTGAACTAACTGAAGTGGCAAGAAGGGCCGCAGAAGTACGGGAAAAGTTGTCGGAACTGCCTTCTGAATTTCGTGATAATGACGTATCTGCGATATTGATACTGCAGCTAGTGCTGAGACTCTTTAGTCGACCTTTGGCTTTCATCAAGGACACTATGACGTATATCGTCCCTGCGTATCAAAGGCACTATTACGAGTGAGCAATTGGTAAATCTAGCTAATTGCATCGCTAAGGTGTATAACCGCTCTTGCAAATATATCTCCAGTTCCTTTCTTCTTATGTGTACTTCAGTTTAGCAGGGAATTTAAGCCACGGGCTATTCCCTCCTGCCACAAATTAGGTTGATTGCGTTTGTCTGATAGACTAGTCAGTCTATGGAAGAGAAGCAAGGATTGGCTGAAATGTCTCTTTTTCAAGATATGGAGAGCAGCCAATATTTATTACCTGTCATAGAAGAGCTGTTGAGGCTTTGGTTGCAAAGACTCATTCAGCCTTTGGGAATTTACACTAAGACACATTGGGCAGTCTAAAAAGTCCATACTTTTTCAGCGCCACACACAGAAAACCAGCCCTCAGTGTCTAGACCCATCACAGTGCCGAGATTGTACATAGCAATTTCCATGTCAGGGCTGAAAAGTAACCTCCAAGACTCCGACAGCGATGAAGAGCCAGAGTTCCTCCAGTACAAAGTAGTGCTCCTCGGCGACGGCACAGTGGGCAAAACGTCCATCGCCATGCGCCTCTGCGACGCTGAGTTTTCTACCAAGTACAAGCAAACCATCGGCCTGGACTTCTTCGTGAAGCGGATGGTGCTGCCTGGGTCCGTGCACGTGGCGTTGCAGATATGGGACATTGGTGGACAGAGCATTGGGTCGAAGATGCTGGGGACTTATGTGTATGGCGCCCAGGCAGTCGTGCTCATCTACGACATCACGAACTACCAAAGCTTCGTCAACCTGGAGGAGTGGCTGCAGGTGGTAAATCAGACCTTTCCGGCCGGGGATAAGCCGTACATGGCTCTGGTCGGCAACAAGACGGACCTCTTCCACCAGCAAGTGGTGAAGCTGGACAAACACAACAAGTTCGCAGACGACAACACTCTCTACTCCTACCTACTGAGTGCAAAGACAGGAGATCAGCTCTACAACACGTTCTACCGAGTCGCAGCAGACCTTGCAGGAGTTGTGTTGACCGCGGACTTCGTGGAAGCAGCCACAGTCCCTATTAGGGCCGAAGTTGTGGAGTACGCGAATGCGCCTGCTCCTAGTGCGGTGGAAATGCGCCCGAGTGAAGGCCAGGCGCCCAAGAAGAAAGGCAGCAAGTGCGAAGTCTTCTAAAAGGACTATTCTAGAACCGCTAGGATTTCCGAGTCTTTGTAGAGGTAGAGCTTTTCCTGCTGCACCTCCACTGCTGACCCTCCGTAGGGCGGCAGCAGCACCTTCTGTCCAGCCTTCACAGTGGTTTCCCTAAAGTGTCCATGCTCATCGAAGGCTCCAGGTCCAGTCGCCATCACTTGGGCACTCGTCAACTCGGACTCTCTGGTCTCTGGGAGGTAAATGCCGCCTGCACTCTTCTTGGGCGCATCGAAGCGCTTGACGAGCACACGGTTCAGCAGAGGGATCACCTTTCTGAACTGAGTCGCCATTATTACTTCCCAGCCATAAGTTAAACTCGTAAACAGGTACAGTGATTCCTGTGGGATTAAAGATAGGGGATTTTAGCTAAGCATTGATTAGGGGAGTGGCGAGAGAGGTGGGTTTGGAAGGAGGAGTAGGGAGGGTGGAAGGGTAGTCGCAGCACATGTCTAGGCAGTTTAGTAGGGAGCAGTGCTGCGGATTGGTGCTCCTTCTCCGAAGCGACCTGGAAAACCGCTCCGAAGTGGTTTTTCCATACAGCAAATTGAAGGTTTGAGTGGTAATTAGGTTGCCTAAAGCCAGGCTAAACAGCCCTGTAGTTGCCATTACTAGTACAGAGAGAGCTAACTCCCATCCCTCTCGAATCCCACTTTCCCGCATTACCCCTGCATTCACCCACACACTTCCAAGCAAACTTCCCTCCGTCACCCATAAAAAGCAATAAAACAGTCCCATATTCTTCGCACCCACGCAATTCCCGATCCACGGACAATGGTGGTCGAACCTGTCCACACACTTCCCACAGGACACACAGTGTTTCGACCTGCTCAAGTGTCTGCCCTGACAAGGAATGCACACTAGATGAGGAGGCGAGGAGGTGAACAGGGCCTAGGTAGGTAGTACTGAGAGGGAAGTGGAAGTCGGGGGGGAGAGGTAGCCGGGGTCTTTGAAGCTGACGAGGAAGTAGGTTAGTAGTTCACTAGTGCACAGGAACAGGTACCAAAGTGACCAAGATTGGAATAAGGTGTAACTTGCGAGGAAGAGAAAAAGGACGAAATAGAGAATTAAAGCCATGCATTTCCCGTCGTTTTTCTTCACGGGAGGACGGTGGCCGATCAGCATTTTGCAGGGAGGGGCGGATATGAGTTCCACAATGTTCCAAAACTGCAGGGTTTTCGCCATGCTGAAAGGACTTCTGCCCTTCAAATCCACCGCATAGGGGTCTGCCTTGCTGGCAAGTAACACCCTTACTACCTTCGGTACGCCCGAAAGCACTGCATAGTGAAGTGGAGAATTGGAGTTGCAGTCGAGGGAGTTGGGGAATATATCGGCCTTGTCTAGGGCTAGAAGCAGCTCTACAGCGCAATCCGCACCGAAATAGGCTCCTCTGTGAACTGCGTTCTTCCCCTGGCCATCTAGCGCGTAGATGGAAGCGTGGTACTGCTCAATTAGGTGCAGCATGGCTTTGGGATGGTTGCCTTGGGTAGCGAAGTGCAGTGCAACCGCTCCTTCCCCGGTTTGTGCCTTTACATCGCCTCCGTATCTCACTAGTGCATCGATCATTTCCTGCCTGGAACTCACTGTATTTCCGTGGCCTGCGGCTATGTGGAGGGCCGTCGATCCATCTGGTGCCTTGGAGTCAATCCAAGTAGCGACCGAATGGACTGAATTCGGCGACTTTGACAAAGCTTCAAGGAGGAAACAGACTACTAAGTGGTTGTTGCTGAGTGCTGCGGCATGCAGCAGAGTCAGACCCTGGGAATTGTGCACGAGGAAAGGACTTTCTGGGAAGGTCCGCAGGTAGCTACTAAGCTTGCGTAGGTCAGCGTGCTGGATAGCCTCGAAGCAGCCACGATCTCCGTCGCTCGCCATTACAGTTCCAGCAAATGTCCAAAGATGCATGTCTGTTAAGCCGGTCCGATATCAGCGTTATCTCCGAGAACGACCATCGAGTGGGGCTCTGCTTGTGCAAGTTTTGCAGCTGTGGACAGCATTCGTGTCCTTCCAGCAGACGCACACGCACTCCGCCGCCTGCCTACTCCACCAGCTACCAAAACTCCTACCCTCGCAAGGCGCCTGGAGTGGCGTCCAAACCTGCTCAGCAGCCAGCCTACAAGCCCAACCAACACAAGATGGACCTCGAAACCTGCCACATGAGAGAATATCGCACCTTCACAGTCGAGCGTCCCACAGAGGAGCTGCCCCGCGCCCTCACCCCTACCCTTAAGTTCACTTCCTACAGCTCATACGCAGCGGACTTCCCTAACTGGGGCAATGTTGAAAGCAATGTAGAGAGAAGGCCGCAACTGCCGCCGAGGGGGGATGAGGTGAGGTTTATGGGCAGGTCTATGTACCAAACTAACTTCAAAGAGAGAGAGGGGACGGCGGCTTCGCCCGTACGGGCCCGGCCCACTACGGCTGCTATTTATATGGGGCCTGGGACTGACGAGGTCATGGCGACTACAGCTCAGACGTCCTATCGTCCTTTCCGCAACGACCAAATGAGCAGCATCGTCAAAAGGCCTATTGAGCCCTATATCAAAACCACCGCCTCTCCAGTGCACTTCACCTCTATCAACCGCTCTTCCTACCAACCCAGAAGCTGCGAGTTCAAAGACCCGAAGTTAATCCGCAGGCAAATTCTCCGTACCTCGAAGTGAGTGCTGGCAGTAGATATAAGTCAGTAGCGTTGGGACTGCTAGTCTGTATAATCCGTGGCTGTATTGGCTGTTAATATATTTGAAATGGGAGAGATTTAAAAGTGTGTGAATGCGGTTTTGATCGAAATGGGAGGGTGCTATGTGAGGCTGAGACAGAGAGGCGACTGGAGAATATGCAGAACACGTAAAAGTTTGTTTTTGTAATGTGGCACTAAGATGAAGAGAAACGGACTCTAGTCCTCTGAGGGAACACAGGTAGTCACCTGGGAACATGGCAGACTAGATGGCGAAATCCAGTTGTTCACTTGGAGTGGACTATTTCTCGCTTCCCTATAGACCTTTTATTGGATATTTCCTTCAAATCTTCCCTAATAGTCCCCTTTCCCACTCATTTAGTCCTGCCACTACCAGTCTTTCAGCGACTCAAGTATCGGAAATCCCTAGCGCTCTTACTACATCCCCAATCCAGCGCTATCAGATTCCCTTATAAATACGAGAATATCGCAACTTCCCCACAATTGACCTGCTGATACCTAACTAGAGACCCCTCCCTGCTTGGATTTGCGTCTTCTGCGAGTGCGTTTCTTGCGCTCTCCCAAGTCCTCCACAGCACTCCCGCCCTCCTCCAACTTGCGGTGCTTTTTGAGCGCTGAAAGCGGATTCGGTCCCTTCGCTTTCCGCTTCTTATTAGCGATTTCTCTGAATTTGTTAGCTTCCTTGGAGTGCAGCAAAGCCTCGAACTGCGCTATTTCCTCCTCTTCCTGCTCCTCCCTGGCTCGTTCAATCATCTCCATGACTCCGTCGTTCTGCTCCGCGTCTTCCTTCAGCTTGGTTTCCTCTAACTGGCTGTGAGTTACCTGTGTGGAGAGCTGGTAGGACAAGTCTGTGGGTTCTTCGAGGGTCAGTACGCTTTTGAGGTACCCTAAAACAGGCACTCCGGGGATTTTCCGGACTCTGGACTTCAAGGCGTCGTCTTGAGTAGCAAGCAAGTACTTCGCTGCATTGTCCGAGCCCAAGTACTGCGCCAAGCACTCCGGCGCCGAAGTGCCTTTCGTATGTCCACACTCTTCCTTTTTGAGCATTTTGGCGGCTTCAAAGGTGCCGGCAGGCAGTTTTTCCTTGAGAGCGTCGATTTCCCTGTAGACACACTTAGTGAGCAGTGCAGAGTTAAGGAGGTACGCAGGGGACTAAGCGGATATCAATGTGAACCACTCCTCCGAGCACTCTGGACAGCATTTCCTTCGCGTCTTGCTGGATCTTCACGCACTGCAGCAGGAAATTGCCGTCGATTAGGACCTTGAAGGGCGGGGAGAAGCCGTAGTTCAGCACGTAGAAACGGACTATGCGCTTGTAGTGCTTGCCTCTTTTGATCCTCATAGTACTAGGGAAATGGCTGTGTTGGTACAGGTAATGGCTGGTGGGAGATTTTACGTGACTATTGACTGACGCAACTGGGAAACGACTAAGTGTTGCTGATGAGAAGCGCAATACTGCACTCGAAACTCAATTCCGTAGTTACCAACCTCAACTTCGACACGCAGCTTAATTAGGTCTCTACCCCCGCATCTTATCCGAGTACAAGAGTCTATCATCATCCGAAGCCACGAAGAGAACCGGGTACTGCGGGAAGTCTTCATACCTCACATACAGCGCAGGGCCGTAGCAGTGCTGCACCACTATTCTGTAGCGAACTTCGTCCTTGTTCACCATTTCTGCAGTCGAACTCCTGATCAGCGGTGCATCGTACAGATCTTCATCTGAGTCGTATCCAGTGATTCGCTCGGAAATCTTGCAGGAAAGCAAGGATCCGGCTCTTTGGCTGATGGTGGAATTAGGGCGGAAGTCGGAAAATTGGCTGAGAGTGCTGAATGTTTTGGTGATTTGGAGGGTGTTAGTGGTCTGCTGACTCCAGGTGGCGTAGCGCAGTTTCCAGGTATTTAGGGGAGCCAGACGCCCGGTATTGTCTTGGAGCCAGAGCCGTACTGGCCGAACTCTTTGCGCTAACTTGTAGAGGAACACTACCAAAGTCTCTGTGATGCGGATGTAAGTCAAGTTAGAAACCAGCACCTGTGTCAGTTCATTCATCACATGCTCTATTCTCAAGTCCTGGTACTCGTCACTGATGCTCGTGATCTGTCTGAGTTGCAGTAGAGGCGACCTAAAGAAGTCCGCTTCACTTCTCTTCAGTTCCGCTATCAGTGTGGTGACATATGCAATGCACACAGGGTCGTCATGTGGAGGTGAATTTTCGATAAAGCTGCAAAATAGCCTTGCACTTTGGTTGCCTCCGAACCGACCTTGAGCGCCGCCGACCAGTATCGCCACTAAATGAGGGTCTTGAAGGAGGGACACTTCCGATATGTCAAGTTGGTTAATGAGGTCGTTGAGCAGTGCTACGTGGAAAGTAGTGAAATAAGGACTGGCTTCGCTCGAGCCCGGGTACTTACTATCAGATAAGTCCAGTTCTCGTCCTAGGTGCATGTCACAGTCCACAGGTAGAAGCGAAGGCAAAGGCGCGAGTTCCTGTGCTCGGCCGAGCAGCGAGTACATGAGTCTGAGTGGTATGCGAAACTTCAGAGCTGCAGAGTCGTGCATTCTGCTGATGCGGTACAGCAGCTCGAAAAAGCTGCTTTGTTCCTTTGTCACTCGCTCAGGAAACCGCGGCAGCATCTCAGTCAGGCGGATCAGAAAGGCTTCTCTCAGCTCTGAAGGCACTACCTGTGCACAGTGCTCGGCCAGGCCGATCAAGCACTTCCGTACTTCGAGCACTGGACATTGGATTAGCAGCTCGCGGAGCATGGGTTCGTAGCTGAGGACTTCTAGCAGCCACCAGGCCATTTCCACGGATTGAGAGACGCGCTCGAACAGCCTGTCGAAGAAGTCCACGCTGCGGTCCTTGGCTCTAATATTGATAGTAAGGTAGTAGAGCAGGCAGAACTTCAATGCGTTGCGAGTATCAAATGAGGACAGCTTCGTCACAAATGTGAAGAACTCAGGACTGAAAACTCGCTTGATTTTCCAATACTTCAAATTGCTGGTCTGGTAGTGCTCTAGCAGTTTCTGCGCACTGAGCGCCATTCCCCCTGCATAGTTCTGCAACAGTTCAGGCAAAGAGTCGTCTTTTCCCTTCACTGCGTATTTGACTTTGCGTTCGTAGATAAGGATATAGGCATTTTTCATCTTACCAACTTCTTCCTTCGATGCATCTCCCAGCATTCCCGGCGACACGCCAAAAGCCTCATGCGGGATATTAGCCGGGTCAAAGGGGTCCACTGCTGTATCATTGAACTCCACCCATCCCTGCTCCTCAGTCTTTACATAGGAGTAATAGTGACCAGCCTCCGCTGACCCCAAATGAATGATGATTCCCCGCAGTGAGTATTGGTAGTACTCCTCCGGAGCACGCACTACTCCCAGCCGTTCATCCAAGTCCCCGCCCTGTTCTTTCCTCAACACGCCCTCTACAGTGTAGGGCTCCATGTCCAGAGTCAGGGGGAACTCGCAGTAGCTGTTCAGCTTCATGCGAGTCATGGTATCCATGTCGAAGTCGAAGCGACGAAGGGTGAGGAGGAGGAGGTTGGGCAGACTGCGGAGACAGATGCGGCGACTGGCGGTTACCTTTTGATTGCAGAAGTCGCAGGCGTAGGCGTTGTCGCCTTCCAGCACTTCGCCAGTGGTGAGTGCGTCCAGACTCTGCAGAATGGAGGATTTGTTCTTTATTTCCAGGGCAAGTGTGAGGAAGGACTCATCTCGCTCACTTCTGTGACTACAACTGCCCTTGCCAATACATTGCGTCGTGTAAATGCCCTTGAAGTGCTCCTCTACCAGCCTCGGCCTCGCAGTGCCCTTCAACCCTGTCTCCACCTTATCCATTAATCCGTTGAAGAACTCCTCCACGTCCATCTGCTCCATTGGGTTGATCGACAGTCCTTCCCAGTTCTTATAAGCCTGGCACAGGCCTCTGGCCTGGATAAACATCTTGTCACTGGCCACGAGTCCCACGGCTATTTTTTGCAGTTGACACAGGACTTGGTCTGGCGCTTCCTGCAAGTCACACTGGAAGAGACCATTGCGGAAGGAGGGCAGTTGCAGGAGCTGCTGGAGAAGACTGTTCATGTAGCAAGTACAGCCCAGGTTCTTCAGTCCTACGAACCCTGTGCTGGACTTCTCCTGAGGACTGTAGGAGTTGTTCCAGTGCAGCAGCTTCGCCTTCCTCCAGGCCAAATTCGAGAAGAAGGCTGAGAGTTCGTTCAACACCATTGCGCAAATGCCCACGTTTTGCTGGATCAACTTGCTTAGGCACTTGAAAGCAGCCAGTCTCGCCTCCTGGCTTTTGCACTTAGGCAGGAGTCGCTGAGAGGCCTGGGTTTCATTGAAGTCTATGAGGCAGGTCAGTAGCAAGTACTGCGCTACTTCCGGACTGCACAGTCTCGGACTGATTTTCAGCATCGTCCTCATCATCTTCAGCGCCCCAGTGAGTCCTCTGTCCTGCGCCTTATAGGACTCCTCCGGAGCTCTGCTCTGCAGAAACGCAAAGAGCGACGCGAAATACGGCTCAGGCGCTATATGCGAACTCCGCTGTATGAGTTTGGAGGCCAGAGAGAAGAACTGCGGGTCTGCTTCAGGCTGCGAAACCGCAGACTCGAGGATGGTCAGGACGGCAGAGCCGATTTCCTCATGCACTGAAAATGGGTGTTGGGAAAGGGAGAGCAGGAAAAAGCTCATATCAGAGGCGAATCGAGCGTGTTTGGGTCGAATCAGTGCCTCGACTATCAGTTCTTTCAAGTTCCTATACGTCCCAATAGCCTGCTTTACCTCCTTGTACTCTTCTGTATGGACTGTGAGCGTCTTTAGCAGGTGAATAACGCAACTCGGCAGTGAGGCTTGAGGCGACTCTGGCTCAATATCAGTGTTTTGGGCGTATAAATAGAGCAATTCGCACAAACATTTGCTAATATTGGCTAGAGACAACACTAAGTCGAAGTTACTGGGCCGGCGAGAGAATTTCCACAGCAGGCGCAAGTGCATTTCCGCGAATTGAGACACTAAGCAGGGGTCGTAGGTCTGGAAGTAGCTCACAAAGTCCTCATCAAGACTAATGAACTTGGCCACAATATTGCACAGCAGTTCATTGCTGCGAGTACTCGTATACATCTGTTCAAAGTCCTGCTCTCTCACCACTTCCTGCAGCACTTTCAGTCCGAGCAGCTGCTTATGTAGGGAGTTCGTGTCCATTAAGTCCGTATAGTCCCGGTCCAAACTGCGCACTTTGGCCTTGATGCCCTCACTGCCGGTCAGTCGAGAGAGGATAAACCAGCTTTGGTCTCTGTGTCTTTCGTCCAGTAGCAGTTCGAACAGTCTTTTTACTGCGGTTTCGTTGTTTCCGATGGCGTTTGCGATGTGCACGAATTTGTAGTTGTCGCCACTGGATTTCACGGAGAAGAAGAGAGCGTGGTTGAGGGAGCATAGGGGACGATCATCATCCAGGAAAGAATAGGAATTCGCCCCATGCTCGAAAAGCACACTTTCCGCCGAGAACCCGAGCACCATGCCAATGGCTTTCCGCAGGAAGCCCAGTCGTTCATTTTTCGAAAGAATGACGGACCGATAGGTCAGTTCCGACGTTAGACGGTAGTACACCGTTTCCGCGTCCTTGGTACTGCTGAGTGCGGGCTTGTAGGTCGTGATGCTTTCGTATTCGCTGAGAATGCCAACTAAAATGGACAGATTGCCGCTGATGGAAGCTGCACTGCCCACCATTTCCTCGATTCTGCTGCTGATAAAGCTTTCCACGACTCTATCCGGCACTGCTATATTCAGTCTTAAGTGCAATTGACTCATCAACTTGACTGCCAGGCGCCTGATTTCCGCACTGCCGCCATACGACACAAACCCCACCAGTGTACCAAGTCCAATCAGTTCCTTGCCAAAGCGCATCACTACGAAGTCTCCCTTGAAGGTGAGGTTGTGGTGCAGGTAGTTAGTGCGAAAGAAGAGTTGCTGGAAGCAGCGGAAACTTTCCAGCTGCAGACGAGCGACTGTGTCAGCGGGTAGACTGCTGAATAGGTGGAACACTCGTCGGAGGGTTTCCTCTATGAGGAAAGCGGACTTGTTGGCTACGCATTGGCTGAGCCAGGCGAAGAACTCTTCGGAGAGGTTGCTGGCGCAGAGAGGGGAAGTGAAGGAGTTCCACAGCACCATGAGTTCCCGCTCAGTCACAGACACCACTCTGATGCCTTTGGACGCCAAAGTGCCGAGGAACTCCAGGATCAGTCGCAAGTCTCCTGCGCTCTGAGGCTTGGAAGTGCGGGCTGTGGCCCAGGACAGGGTCCTGAACACTAGGCTTTGGGCGGGGTCTGGGCCCAAGCGACTCAGCAGCTCTCGGACTTGCACTTCCGAGCCTCTTCTAAGCAGCTGCAGAGCCACAGACAGCGGCAAAGTGCCTGCTCGGGCGTAGGCCTGGTCCGACAGCAGCTGAGAAAACACCTTAGCCTGGAACTTGCGCAGGCTGTCAAACCAGTATAAATCCACAGTGGCGACTGATATAGCCTCTATGAGGACTGCAGGCAGCACTTGGGCGCTGGTCAAGACTTCCACGAAGTCCACCAGAAAGAACTGATTCGCTCCTTTCTGCAAGCGACACAGTGCCGAGCAAGCGTTGAGCGTGAACTTCTTCATACTCTGCACTAGAAAGTCGCTATACACCGTCACCTCTTTGAAGCGCTTGTAAACTAGCCCCAGCAGACTTGAGGGCAGGAAGTCGGCCAAAGAAGCCAGTAAGTCGTACACTACTCGAGTATAGGACTCGTGCTTATCCACTGCAGAGGCCCACAAAGCCTCGATGTCAGCGGCTCGAAGCAGGTTGTACTCTGATAGAAAGGAAAACACGTCTATACTGCGTTTGACGACTTCATAATGAGGTCTGTCCATTATAATAACTTCCAGCACCTTCTCAACATGCAGCCACTCCGCCAGTTTCTGTCCCCTATAGCAGAGAAACCCATCTGAGCGATTGAGAGTCCCTCTCAAAATGGCCTCATGCAGGTTATTAATGCCCTTCACTCGCTTATCCAGCAGTCTGCTCCTAAGGAGGTGTGCACACACTGTCAACTCTGCAGCTTCAGCCTGAGCATAGAGTAGGCTCTGATTACTGTCCCGAGCCACTGCTTTGATTATTTCTTGTATCTTTTGAACAGTGTTTTTGTCGTAATAGCGGATATCAGTTTCTGAGAAGTGGCTGAGACGCTGGAGAAGTGCACCGGCCAAAGAGAGAAATCGTCCTTGCCATAGCGGGTGGAACTTGAGACGGTGGAAAAGCACCCAAATGGGAAGAGAGGGAATGAGATCGAGAGGAATCGGCTCTTTACCCTCTGCAGCCTGCTGGAAGAGCTGCAGGATTACATAGTACCCGTCCTCCTTATTGACAAATACATCCTGTAGGAGCTGCGAGACAGCCACTGCTTTGTAAGGACTGCCGTTAGTCTGCAGACTGTCCGTTGCCTGAGTCGCTAGCAAGTCCTGCAGCCTTGGGTCTGCTCCAAAGATTCGCTCCACAGTCATAAAGAGTTCCGGCCAAATTGCAGCGAAAGCCACTTCCTTCGCAGAAAGCACGGAGTCAGGTGCATTCATGCTTTGGTAGATCTGTGCATAGCGACTTGGCAGTTCCCGCAGCCACTGCACTGCAAAGTGCACCACAGTCTCGAACAAACTTAAAGCTGCCTGCAGCTCTGCCTCGTCCGAAGGTCTCCACCCCAGTAGACAGTCGACCAGAGTGAAGAGACGGCCTGTGAAGAATTGGGTGATTTCGTATGCGGAAGGAAAGACTTGAAGGTCGGTTAGAGCAGCTGTGAGTGTGGCTTTGCAGAAGTGGAGAGAGGACGGGTCGAAGGTCCAGTCACGTGGGGCGCTGCCCTCTTGGCCCGTGTATTTGTGCGTGTACTTGCGGAAGGGAGCAAGACGCGGCGACTTGGCGGCGAGCCACTCATTCCACTTTTCCCCCCAGCCGTCATAGCGGATGAATACGCCGCGGACAGCGTCCACTTCCTGAATCTGCGCCACTCGCCAACTCAGTGAGGAGTCCAGCACGTCTACGTAGCTTCCCGCCTCCAACAGAGCTGCGCGGTCTGCCATCATTATAGTCACTCCCATGTCCCGAGACTCGCACACTCCAAGACCCGCGGTCCTAAGCACAGGCATGGAACTTCTATACGCTGCTCTCAGCTCTGGCACGCAGATTCCAATGATCACTGCGAGGCCTGCTGTCAGTGAAGCACAGGCGATAGAGCCGCTGCTCTTCACTACTCGCTTTTCGCCTTTAGAGCCTGAATGCAGCGAAGCGCCGCCTGGCTTCACTGCCCTGCATCAGTTCCGCAAGCAGTTTTCCCTGTTTCACAAACACATCACCACTGCTGTCTCTCACTACTTGACCGTCCACAGCAATCAGACAGAAGCCACCACTGCCCAGTCCAACAAGCAGTACCTGGTCTGGACCCAAAGAAACAACTACCTCGACGAAGCCGAAGACATACCAGAGTGGGTAGCGAAGGCGAACTCCCTGCTCGGTACTGAAATCACCAGTGTGGACGAAGCCTACGACCGTGCTGAGAACCTCTTCCCTGTGGCTAGGTTCATCGTAGACCCTGGCAGGTTTGAGCGCATGGCAGTGCAGTTTCCAAGGAAGAAGGAAAACGTGCAGTGGCCTTTGGCACTGGAGAGACTGGGAGACGCGGGGTATGCACATGAGCTGCACAAGCGCAACACAGTGTGGAGACTGGACGACATCCACACCTTTCTGCGCATGTACTTCAAATTCCCTAAGAAATTCAAGGAAATCGGCCAGCACTTGCCTCACAAAACCCCCGGAGAGCTGATTCAATTCTACTACCTCCTCAAGATGCCCTTCAGACTCAAGAAGCGTCTCCGTCGTCAGGCCATTCAATTCCGCCGCAGCAAGAGCAACCTCGAACACCTCATCGAAACCCACGTAGACAAAATCCTCAACCAAGTCCAAGAAATCGCCAGTCACCTGCCCTCAGTCCAGTGCCAAAGCGGCCTCGGCCTGAACTGTGCCTTCCTATCCATGCAGGAGTTGAGAGCGGTGTCGCAGGTGATGTGTCAGGAAGACAGGCAGGATGCACCTAGGAGTGAGGATGTAGTGGTAAAGGAGAAAGCAGTGGAGTACTATTGGGAGCCCAAAGACCTAACGCCTGTAGAGCTGGAAGTGATGCATGTGGACTATCGCAAGCGATATGGGAAAGGCTCCTCCGACTATAAGGAGTACGCGAGGTACAAGGAATATGCCTACGGAGGGGAGAAGATACAGGACGAAGGGCCGGGTGAGCAGGCACGGCAGTGGACCTACGCCCAGAAGAAGCAGTTCCTCAAGCAGTTCCAAATCCTGGGGAAGAATTGGGAAGAACTGGCGCTAGTAGTGGAGTCAAAAACGCCTTCACAATTAAAGGCCTTCTACGAAACCTACCGCAAGAAACTGAACTTAGACGCATTAGAGCCTCGCAGCACTAACTCTGCATAGGTCTACAGCAGCTCACAGCACTCCACATGCTTCGCAGACGCTTGCACCATTGCCACTCGCTCCACCTGCTTTATCGACACATGTTTCAGCTCAACGGAGTCTCCGTCGCCTGCTAGCATGATTTGCGTCAGTCGTGTGCAGGGAATGTACTGGTTGCAGGTCATGTTCAAGTCTCGATTAGGCGGACCTTTGACTGAGTACAGCTTACCTCTGGACTGCACGAAGACCTTATCATCCCCATTGTCGATGAAGTCCAACTTCAAGTCCAGACAGTCGTTCTGCACTGCCTCTTCACTCACCTCCTCTAGCTCTGGGATTTCCTGCCGCTTGAAGAACTTGTAGGAGTTCTGAGGGCCTACGGCTGCGCCGAACACCAGGAAGACGCGCTGAGACTCCGCTTCTTTCGTTATTTTGCAGATCACGGCGTCTGGGTCTCGAATGCCTAAGCCTCTGGTGATTACCCAGAAAGTGGAGCTGCCTCTGAGTCGAAAGGAAAGCTTGATATCGCAGGCCAAGGCTCGCAGACTGACCGGCGGCTTGGCCCGCAGTGCTACTCTCGAGATCTGCAGTCCGTGAGCAGAGGTGTCCGCCTGCAAGTCCGTCCACTGACTTCTTATATCCGGCGCTGGCCCGAATTCAGCTCCTCCGGGGTAAAACCTCGCTTGTTCCCACTTTTCCATCCTTTGACCTGGACTAGTGAAGGTGTCTGCTAGGAGGATTTTGTTGAGTTGGTCCTTTTCCTCCTCTCGCCAGATGGAAAACAGCTCGAACTGCTCCTGCAGAGGGACTACTTGCCGGTCGCGCTGGATTTGCATGAACATTTCTTGGGGGAATAGGAAGTCTTCGGCGAGGCTCTTGGCTTCTTCTGAGTCGCGACCTGCGCTTAGGTCTTTCTCATAGGAGCCCATTATTATGTGTAACTGCGGCAATGCTTTCCTTTAGTTAGCCTGTGCCAATAGCCGCAAGCAGAATAGGATACACCCAAGAAAAGCCTCAGTTCGGAGTTATTACCGGAGGGAACTAAATATAGCTATCGAAAGATGGAAGCAACTTGGACTAAATCAGGTCTCTGGCAACTTTGAAAGGATTAGTAACTCTACTCCAGTCTGTACTGACTCCTTTCCATATCAGAAGCAGTATTGGAAAATCTGGTCTATTAACCTTGTGCTACACTAGACTTTCCCCTTCCAAAGGCGGAGTAGTTGGCAAAGGCTCAGCCAACTGCACTTCAGTCTGCTCCAGCTGCCTACTAATCTGCACTTCAGCAGGCCTCCCAGCAATCACCACATCCTCCCCCCTAGACACTGACAGGTGGTAAGGGTGTACCAGCGTATTGACCATTTCTTGTTGACTATCATACAGTCCTTCATACACCTCTCCTTGGTAGTCTTGAGGCCGGGACAGCAGGAACATGCTTTCACTGGTGAGCATTTCCGGCTCGAAAGCGGGAATCGGGTGCGATATGAGTTTCTCCGTATCAATCCGAAAGTCCTCAGGAGGGGAGTAGAAAAGCGGCTCTTGCAGCACACTTTGCAGGGACCGGTTGCGAACTTCCGTCTCCAAAGCTCTCAGTCTCATCTCTTCCTTCAGCATTTCGAACTCTTTCAGGGACTCTCGATGCTCCTTTGTGGAGTCTTCGGCCTGCAGCTTGAGGCTGCCGAGCCACTGGTCCATTTCCCGGGTTTTACTTGCGAAGTCGTATTCCATCTTGCTGATATCTGCCCGGATTTCGAAGTGTCCAGGGACTCTGTCGTAGGGAAATCGCTGAGGCTCATCCTCGACTGGGTTTTGAGAGGACCGACTGGAGGACTCTTGAGGTGGGGTGGACACTGGGGGCGGGTAAGAAGCCCCCATAGCAGACTTCGTCTCTGTGTAGTATTTGGGCTGAGGCGGGGAAGTGGGCTTTTCCTGTGCTTTGCGCAGACGAGTTTCAGCGATTTCCTTTTCCATCTCCATGCGTTTTCGGTGGAACAGCATATCCGCCCACACATAGGGGTTCGCATGTTCCCAGTTCCCCACTAGCTTCGAGTACTGCAGGTCGTCAGGCGGATACCGTTCAAGCAGGCACTCCGCTCCTCTTTCCACTCTAGTCGGAAGCTGAGTCTGCACGCCTTCGTCATACTCCACTCTCTTCCTAGGAGCAGGCGGAGCCCAGGGAGGACCGGAGTAGCGCAAAGGACTGGGCTGCTGGGGACTCGGGAGGATCTGAGAGGAAACTTTGCTTCGAATTCGCTTAGCATCTGCAGCTTGCATATCCGCCAATGCAAAGGCCTTATAGTCCTCCAGCAGCCTCTCTCTCCTCGACACCCACTGGGAGTCCTCAGTCATGTCTGTCTTCACAGGCGACCTGCGTCTTGGCTGGGCATTAGTTTGCTCCTGCGGGAGCCGACTTCTAGTGGTCATATGTAATTAGTAAAGCAAAGAGCGAGACTTGCGACTAGGCATCGGCCTGTCTCTGCCCGCGAGGAAGTGATTGGGAGTGGTCGTGCTAGACTGAGGGACTGGAAAGCGCACTCCTGGCAGACCTGTATCCACTATTTTCCGTCCCTTCATCACCGCTCCGAAAGGGGCTGTGACAGGCTTTACTACAGGGAATGACCTTCTCGGCTGCTCTGGTGTGTCCCTGGATTCAGGACTTCTGACTGTGATGGAGTTACTGTCCACGTCCAGGGCTAGGCCGGTGTTGCTCACTTGGAGGTTGCGGCCTTTGGAGACCTTGACCACGACGACAGGGTTGCCGGACAAAGGGTACCAGCGCTGCTTTGCCAAGGTTGGGTAGGCTACTAGGTCCTCCTCATCCCCTGACGAAAGGTCAGTTTCCACTTTCTTATTGTCCAGCAGAACCTGCACAGGCGTGACGGACTTCGGAGGAGGCAGCGTGGCTCCAAACACTTCCAAGTCCGAAGGCACCAGGGGCCTGGCTTTCGCCCTGTTCTGCAGAGAAGACCTGAGCTGTCCCCTGGAAGCCTGGTAGTCAAAGTGGCTTATTTTCTCCACTGACTGGGTACGGACTAGAAGAGTTGGAGCGGCTTTACCGTGGGAGCGAGTACGGCGGATTGTGGCTTTGACGACTGTCATTAGTTTCTTTACTTCTTCTTTCTCTGCGGTTTTCAGGGCTGTTTAGGACTTACCTGTGTCCAGTGCTGCTTTGCCCACTGCTTTCGCTACTGCCTCGGACTTCTCTTCGGTGCACTCAAGTTCGACTGACTGAGAGACTTTCGCTTCGAGGTTGGTAGGCAGGACAGGACTAATAACGTGCTCTGTGGCCTTGTTAGCCACTATTGAGGACATCAACGGAAGTGCATTCACCTGAAAAGACGGCCTCAATTTCCACGCATTCCACTGAGGCCTGGATCTTCGCTTCTCACAAAACCTGACGAACTTATGAGCGGGCTTGACCCAAGACACAGTGGGCCGTGGGAAGCAAGCCCCCGGCTCCTGCGCTGCCAAGGACTGGGTGAGTTTGGACTGGGTGCGGGTCTGTAGGTAGGAGCGGGCCTTGTGCAGGGCGAGTAGGAACTGATTGCGAAGTGTAGGGGCGGTTTTGGGCCTGGAGAGAGGGGTGGAGCGAGGGGGCGCTGCAGGGTAGGCAGTGATGGTGATTTCCGCTCCGCGAGACTCTTGGAAGTCCATAAGCCTACTAAAAACACTGTTTTAATAGGCTACTTGAGCTTATATTGGCCCGAAAACTCTCCAATTTCCCAGTACTATATACAGCCTGCCTCAGTCCTCTCTGTAGAGTATGCCTGAAAGTAACGCTAAAGCCGCAGACAGCCAAGTCATTCCTACATGATTAGAGCTGCTACTAGGGAAGTGACCCTATATTGGTAAAGGGCCCTAGATGGCCTGTATCTGATAGTGTTAGACTGCAGTAGCCCTTAAGCGTGGAATTTTGGGCAGAATCGACCGGTCCTGCTCGGGGGTGCCCACAAGCTTCACCTCCCTCAGACGGGCATCCCCCACCTTGGCTCTGAGCCTGTCCTGCTTGATATTTTCCAACTCCTGCTGCTCCACGTCTCCTCCCTCACTGCGAGCAGTGTCTCCGTCCTGCCTAGCAAAGCTTTCGAAGTTGATATGCATGTAGTCCGGCGGAGCCCTCACCCAAATGTCCGAATTGACGCTTTCTTCAAGGTACATGACGTTCCTTTTCAGCAGAGATGCTAGCATCTGCTCGAGCTTGATGCCGCAGAAGGTGAGGTTTTCCACTAAACTGGAGGTTTGGACTGTGACGTTTTCAGGCCGGTCGGCCAGTTGAAAGGCAATTCGGCTGATACTGTTGGTAGCGGAGGCCACTAATTCATTGAGGTGCCCTACAGAGGTTTCGCCCTCTTCCAACAGCTTGGCCTTCACCTTGATATCCTCCTCCTGCTGCTCGATTTCCCTGGGGTTCAGTCTCTTCCGCTCCTCTGTTTCGAGAGACAGGGTGTGCAGTTCTTGCTCTGCTAGTGCTCTTTCCTGGTTCAAGTCCTCGATTTGGACCTGTGCCTGTTGCACAGCTTTTTCCAGCCTTTCCCTGTTTTCCACCAAGTAATTCCAATACGGCTCCATATCCACTATCGAACTGATATTCGTCACGCTTTGGATTTTCTTGAATTTCCGCTCTTCGTTGACGACGTGGTTTTCAATTTGCTTGATTTCGTCGAATATGACTTCTTCGTCTATCTAGCAAGCACCTCTGAGCTTGTCCAAGTCGCTTTCCATGGACTTCAGACGCTTGGAGAGGAGGGACTGCTTGCTTGTTTCTCGGTGGAAGTCTTGTTCCTTTCGCAGAAGGATATCCAGGCGGCCTCTGTCTTTTAGGTGCTCTACGTCTTCTTCTAGAGCTTTGGACTGGAGGTCGTGCGCCTCTTGGGCACTTTGTTTGAAGTCCTCCATGGCCTTTTCAAAGAACGTGGAGGCAGTGCGAGCTCTGCGGTTGTGCAGCTTCACAGTATCGACTTCCTGCTTCGTGCGAGTCAACTCTCTTTTCAGCCTATTAATAGGCTTCTGCAGTGCCAGGATGTTTAGTCGTCTCAGCTGCAGCATGTACTGCAAGGTCTCTTGGTAGTACAGTTCATTGCTCAGCCCCTGCACAGTTTCTTCCAACTCGTCTTCTCGCTGCTGGACGGTTTTCTGCAGGAAGTCGTCCTCGCCAGTTTCGAACTGCATGTCGTTGAGCAGGTGCTCCAGGCGCTCCAGCTCTTTCTCCTTGGTCACACGGACGTGGTAAATCTGGTTCAGACTCTTCTGCATGCTCATCAGCTTTTGCTTGATTGTGGTCATTTCCGACTTCGCGAACTTGAGACTCTCGAGACGCTGAATATCCCTGAGGACTTCTGTAGGTGTGAAGGTCTTGGCTGAAAACTCCCTGCGTAGTACTCACTCTTCCAGTTCCTTGTGAATGCGCTCCATCAGCTTAGCTCGCAGCGCCCCGGAACTCACAGGCGTTAGGTTCCCTGCGTGGAGTGTACGCTTGTTTGGGTCGACTCGCTCAGTTGACAGCTTGGCACTGGAGCGCAGGCCAGGCTGCGAGGTAGTGTTGCGTTGGCTGCGGGCGAGGCCCCGAGCTGAGTCAGGGACAGGCAGTGCAGGCAGTTTCGTGGTCTTGTTGGCTTTCTCGGCCGTCAGTACTTCCGTGAAGTCGAAAATGCCTTTGGCCAACGGCGCAGGTTTGGGTCTACATCAGCCTTACTTCATCATATCTATAGCAGGACCTACGCTTTAAGGACCAACGAGAGGTGGCGAAATTCGCCCTATTCTCAGGCGTGGAGGTGACAGCTGGCAAGTTCGGACTGGTGCCAGAGGAACTGGCGGGGTGGGTGCAGCAGCTGGACTTCAGCAGTCTCAAACTCCTGGGTGAACTCAGAGCGCTGGTGCAGCGGGTGGCCTGTCGCAAGGGACTGCGCACTGCAGCCGCGGAGCTGGGCGTGTCCGAGGAACTGCTGCAGGAGTGCATGAAGGCGGGAGGACAGGAAGCGCTGGTCCTCAAGAGGAGTACCTGTGCTACACAGACTCCGACTCTGCTGCCTATGAAGCGACTGAAAACCGACATCACGACCCAGACTGGGGAAATACCGCCTCCGCCTATTGTGCTGCAAGACTACTCTCCTGCGGAAATAATCAAATCAGTACGAGAACTACAAAGGCACTCTTCACTTGAGGCTGCCTCGGCTGCAATGCGCATTCCTGTGTCCACTCTGCAGGCCTGGCGAGTGCAGATCAAGACTTGTCTCTTCCAGACTCCACATGTGGAGCAGCTGTACAGCGCTGAGCACAAGCCCAGCGACAGTTTCTATGAAGCGCTGGACCAGGCGCTCTTTAAAACCTGGGGAGCCAACTATAGGGTCGGGATGGATGTGGACGAGTTCCTGCTGGAGAAAGTGAGGAAAATAGCGAAGGTAGATGCAGCGGAGCCAACTATCAGTCCCGCCTGGCTCACCCACTTCAAGTCTTATTACAATATTCAGTAATTAGGAGGTCAGGAAGAAGGACCGGTCTGTCAGCGTCTGCTCCGCTTTTCCTTTCAACCGCATGTTTCCCAGGAAGAACTGGTGAGTGCGTTTCAAGATGGACAAGTTTTGGGTGATTGCTTGCTGCGGACTGAGAGAGGGGAGGAGGGGCAGTCGAGGCACAGCTCTGCGGGGCTGTGGGGGCTTAAATGCACTGGTGGCAATGGTGGAGCGGGGAGGGGGAGAGGGGGCGAGGGACTGGGTGGCTGCAGGCTTCGGTGAAGTGGGTGAGAGGCGGCTGTACAGGCTGTGACTTCCCTGCAGTTTCTGCTGCTGGACTTGCTTACCCTTCTCTTGCTTGAAACGCTCATTCACCAATCTCTCAACTTCCGCATTTATCGCTTCAAACCCATCCACGAACCCTGCTGCTCTCCTTTCCCCACTACGGTCCTCTCCCCTCTTTTCCACCTTCTTCCCTCTCCTGCTCACCTTCTTATCTATCGCCTTCCTCAGTACATCATCCTTCAGCAATCTGGTCACCATTCCATACTTCTCCTAAGTGCACTTCACCTGGAAGTAGGCAGCAAGTCGCTGGTGCTTACTCCTCTCCACGTCTCTATCAAAGGTCGGCAAACTCACATACTTCTGCATAGCAGGACTGAGGCCTGCAGGTGCAGCTCTCTGGGTGAAGTTCTCAGAAACAGGCTCGGGACTGAGAGAAGACTGGAAAGAAGGGGAGTTGGTGGCGGAAGTGATCACAAGTTCTTGACTCTTTGCGACTTCCGCTAAGGAAAGTCCCTTTTTGACCTGATCCAAGCGGCTTTCCGAGCACTTTCTAGGTGAAGACTACAGGTAGAAGTGCAGACTTTCCGTCCCTCGAGTGAGTGCTGTCCGGTCCTGAGGCTCCAACGAACGTCGCAAGTCGTAATGAGCCTTCATAGTATTAGCCTACAACTACACTTCCTCAGACACTGCTGAGAGAACTGCGGCATTCGGCCTGCTGCTCGGCTTGAAGAAGTCACTACTAGGGGAGGTCTGCTTCATACGCAGGTACACTCGCTCTGAGTAGGGTCTCTCCGTCTTTGGCCGTTGGAGCGGAGTATGTGGGCAAGCAGTTGGGCCCGGGGGTAGTTCAGAGAGGCGGTTTGGGTGCAAGTTGGAGAAAGTAGTGGTGGGCTTGGCTCGAAGTTGCACGAATTGGCCTGTTCGGTGCTTGAGGACCTGCAGTCTGTGCTTCTTCTTGAGGTAAGCCCTGCGGAGCAAACGCATTACTTCGATGGGGAGCAGCTGCTGAGGGTCGATTTGGAAGAGACTGGCTTTCCACTCCTCCAGCGCAGCTTTGTACTCAGGCCCCAAAGTACTGCAAATTGCCTTGAAGTGGCGTCTAAGCAGGTCACTCTGGTAGTTGTCAGCATCAGGGTCTGTATCTGGGAAGCCTGCCTCCTTCTCAGTAGTCTGATGCTGCAGGCCACTAGCAGGACTGGCCATAAAGGCAGTGAATTCAGCCTGACTCGACCCTGCGAACATACCAGTGAGCAGGTCACTCACTCTGCCGCCCAGCTCCGTCTCACTTCCAAAGCTGAAATCCACGTCCCCCAGTCCTTCCCAGGCTGCCCACAGCTTCTCTGGTCCTACTGGTGTGGGTAGAGACGGAATCGCCATCTGCTCGATGGAGTCGGTGGCTTCGGAGCCTTTCATCAGGTCTTCGGCGATTTTCTTGAGCATGGAGAGGTGTTTGAGTTCGTAGTCGGCCATTTTGTCTCGCTGACGCTGGAGTTTTTGCAAATCATTTTCGTCTTCTGAGGAGAATTCCTCTTCCGAGTCAGAAAGACTGCTGACAGAGTCACTTCCAGCCTCTTTCTTCGACCCAGTCGTGATTTTCTGCAGAAGTTTCTTCGCATAGTCCTTAGCCCCCATACCTTTCGGAGACGTAGGGACTAAAGCCGACTGTTTAGACTGCTTCAGCAAACTCAGCATCGGCAAATTTCCCTGCGAACTCTTCAGGAAATGCATCAATGCCGAGGCTTGCTTTGCTTCTGAGCCGGGCGGAGCCTGCCCTGCGATCTCCTCGTCTATTATGTCTTCAATCATGTACAGCAATGAGTGAGCCAGTTCTTTGAGGAACATGTCGAAAGGGTCCGCAGCGCCCACACTGGCGAAGTCCACTATTCTCGTGCGAATAAATAGCTTGCCATTAGGCCGAGTTATTACTCGGGGCCGAGGGCTTGCAGGGCCTTCCTGCCTCGCAACTAACTGACTCCCTGCCAATCGCGTGGGCCCTAAGTCTCCTTCCGCCTTTATTTCCCGAGACTCCTCAGTCTCTATATGCTGTTTGCGCTTGCGGCGCTCTTTCGCTATGAAAGATTTGATCTGGGGCGTGTGGTCAAAGGCAATCGAAGCTCTCCTGAGCTGTGCGTGAGATGATTTCGATACGTCTTTCCCTATCTCCGCTGCCATCCTCGCTGCAACTTCAACTGGCAACGTCATTTTCCTCTTCCGCGAAGCAGGACTTGGCTTCGGGATCTGACTGGAAGGGTGGAAAGTGCTGAGAAAGGCGCTATCATAAAGGTCGATTTCGGAGGATTGGCTGGAGGAGCGCTTGCTTTCGTCGGATTGCTCGGGGATGATTCTGACTGTGTTGCCGCTGCTTTGGAGGGCTGTGTTGGGACTGGTAATGAATTTGGGAGAACGGGGAGATCGCGGACTTTCGCTTCCGTGGGAGTTTTTGCGACTGATAGGGGCAGTAATGGACTCTGCGGCTGCCTGGGAAAAGGAAGTTTTGGAAGATTTGGGGGAATTTGTCTGATTGTCGAATTCATCCTCGCTGGATTTTCCTACGATTTCACTTTCTTTCCCCGAAATGTCCCTCTTTTCCTTCGTTTCCTCAGTAGGTTGCTCTGCACTCCGACCTTCAGCTTGCTTATGTCCTTCTCTCTCCTCAAGTTTTCCCTTTGCTGCTTTAGGTGAGGCTTTTTTCAAGTAAGCCCTAGGCGAGTTCTTTGCACTTTTTGCCACAGTTCTGACATTTTCCCCTTTCCCACTTACTTTCCCCACCGATTTGGCTTCTTCCTGCGGAGGTAAAACTAAACTCGGCTTCTGAAGCTCAGGAGTAATAGTCGCTATTTGCCTATCAATATGCTGAGACCCAGGCTCTGGATTGGAACTCAGGCCTACAGGCAGTGGCTGCGTGATTTCAGCCCTAAGGGCAGGGATACGAGTAGTGGGTTTCTGTCTGCCTGAACTGCGTGAAGTACCCAAGACAGGCTCTATATTGCTGCTGGATTCGGGCTCTGGATTGAGGATGGACGCTTGGGCTTCGATGTTTTCGGGGGATTGTATGAAAAGACTCGGTCTTGCAGTGTCGTACTGCGGATATTCCTCTGCTATATCGATTTCTCGAAGACTTCCATATGCATCCCTGTCCCCAATGCAGCTGCTGGACTGGTCGGAAGACAGCTTTCTTGAGGGAACTTCCCCTTCAGACTGCAGCAAAGGACTAGATTGGAACACTTGTTGGACCGCAGCAGCCAAGGTAGGCAAGAGCACTTCCGCAGAGTGCTCAGCAAAGCTGCGGGGAGAGCCGGGCTGCGAGGCTCGAGTGGACGGCATTTCCGAGCGTTCGAAAGGACTGAACAGACGCTTGGTAGTCTCTATAGGCTCTAAGGAACGCCCGTCCACAGGCTTTGGCAGGACCAAAGTTTCAACTCCTTCCGATGACTTTTCCACCCTTAAGAGTGGATTTCCCTCCTGTGTCTGGAAGTGACTGTGTCGTTCGCTCTTTTCCAAGTTGCCTTTCCTGGCTATTGGCAGCCTGGCTCCCTGTGCACTTCCCCCCTGCGTGCCTATGTCTAGCGCCAATCTCGTCAAGTGAGGCGAGTAAGGCACTCGCAGCAAAGGAGGGACTCGTGGAAGCACAGGCACTGAGACGGACTGAAGCGGCTGGGACTGTCGGGGGTACCTGGGAGGACTGTTGAGTAGGGCTCGGGAGTGGACCCGACTGGGAGACTTGATTGTGAGAGGGAAGCGGGGTTTGGGCGAGTTGGCAGCACTGCGCCAGCCTGCCACTTCAGGCTGCTGTGTCTTCCTGCTGAAGTACTTGGTGCAGAAGGGAACCAGGCCTCCTCGGTCGCGGTGGTGCGGGGAAACGGGGGGAGAACTGAATTCAGAGCTTAGCCGATTCGCCATTTACATCTATTCCACTGCGAATTATGTAAATCCAGACTTATATTTGGCTCAGTGTATCGGCTTTTATTGGCATACACTAAGCGCTTAGACTAGCGGTTCTATCAAATGTAGGAGATATATATACGGCTAATATAGGCTATTAGGTCACATTATTGTGATATATTCAAATAGGAACGCGACTGTTTCAGATAAGAAGTACCTGTGTCTGCCATAAGTCTAGGCTTCTAATAAGATTGTGCATTTTCCGGACTTTGCTCGCCAAACAGCTAGATGTATAAGCAGAGAGAGGTAAAGAGGACTAGACTGAACTGCCTACGCTAGTTAGGGGTGATAACGGAATATCCGGATACTCTGAGCCTCGCCTTTCCGCCAGCCCCAGTCATTCTGCACCACCTCTCCGCTGGTTGAGGCAGAGATAGTGGACCGCACACCCTGCACTATGCCTACATGGCTCATGCTGCAGATGATGTCCCCTGGCCAGCAACGTGGAAAGGCCGCTAGTCCTTCTCCTACCAGCGTGGTCTCGGCCACTGTTCCCTCGAACCATTCTTCAGCTTTAGGAGGTCTCTTCCCCTCCAGTTGTCCACTGAAGTACTCACGAAAGGACGTAATGATTGTGCGGCGGCTCGGGGAGGCATCCTTCAAAGGCACGTCGAACCCTCCTTCTGCCAACATCTCAGCAACGAAGAGGTTGCACTTCGGCTCGTAGCTCCCAAAGTTGCCCTGTGGGGAACGTCGAACAGCTGCCAACGACCACGAGGTGTCTCCTACCTTGCGAGCAGCTGCCTCGACCACTCTAGTCTGTCTAGCCTGCGCCATATGTATATCTACAGAATGCAGACTTTCATGGCTGTGTCTCTTGCAGTTCGCTGTGGCCTTGGATACTCACCAGCTTCCACCACTACGCCCTCTACGGATGCGAATCCTCCAATCGCAATTTCCTCCTTCTGGAACTATGCCTTTACCGAGTGGTACTATCGCACGTGGGTGTGGAAAGCAAGGAATGACGAAGCACTGCGAAACTATAGAAATAAGAAGGCTGTGGGCTGTTCTGCGAAGCTATGAAGCCTGGCAGAGTGAGCGGGTTGGAGTAACAGAGACTGTCACTATGGAAGGTGTTGTGCAGGCATCAGGGAAATCGCTACGTAGACTCTCTCAGACTGCTTATTAGAGCGAAGTGCACAGTCATATAGCCTTTTAGCCGAATACTGCAGCTACATCCCTGTCAAAGCCAACCAGCAGCCATCTCTTAGGGCTGCGACAGGGCAAGTGTTAGCACTGCTTGGTAGGTAGTTTCGTACAAACCAAGGAAGCAAAGCACTCAGTTCAAGTCACGAATAGACAGCAGAGAGTCTTGGTGGGGTTAGAAATAGGCCGGTCCTGACTAAAGGACTGCAGCAGGGACCTACCCTCTATTGCCAGTGCTGCTACTCACAAAGCAGTCAAGGAAGTGCTGGGAGACGGACAAGCTACGTTAGCACTCATTTAACCCGCCTTCACGTACCAAACAAGGCCTTTTCGGTTAAAATCGTCATTTTAAGTGGTCTTTCTGCCCTGAAATTTATATTTTTGGGCAGAGCGGAGTGAGATCTCTGTACTCCCGAAGTCTGAGGGGCGGTTGTGGAGACATATTTTGGACTGCCGTCTAAAAACCGCTCGCCTTGATAGGCCATTTTTGTGGTGCAGGCTAATAATAATGGGGTTCCTGAGGGGTCTCTGTGTTTTAGCGCTGGCGATGGCTACTCTCCACCAGATCGACGATCGCGTTATTGTGACTTCTAGAAACAGCCCTAACCTCATAAATCTTTCCGATTCGAGGATCAGCCCACCCGTCTCAGCGGGCACGAATACTGAGCTATGGCACTTGAAGACTTGGATCTATTACATCAATTTCATCAATCCGGTTTCTAAAACCTACCAGCTGGCTGTCAGTTATCCATTGCCTGCTATAATGGCTAGTTGGTATGAAAATGCCTTTGAGGTAGTATTGGACAATATGGCCTTTTCCCTCACTGTCGCGAATTTCCAGGTAGAGAAATGGTTTTACATGGAAATCGGATCGAAAAGTACTGGATGTTACGGAACATTTCAGATTAGGGGGAATACTCCGACTACTTTACCCATTGCAATACCCCGAACCCTGACTCAGAGTAACCGACTCAGTATAACATATCACACCCCTGGCTCTGCCTTTTACAATGTAAGACTAAAGTAGATGCTTTACGTCGGCACGGTGATTGGCATTAACTAGAACTCCGTTGGAGTGTTGGGGACTGTTATATGTGGAGCAAACTCAGGGGTTTGTCCAGCCTGTCACCCCTCCTGTAACGGCCACTGCGACGCAAACAATAACTGTGAACAAAACGAGCCATATACTCGATATTATCTCGCTTACAAAATCTGTCTTGAGAATAGGACGGAATATGGATTCGGGTGCGCGTCTTCTTGTCACGCTAGCTGCACCACCTGTTCCGGATCAGGTGCAAACCAGTGTGTAACCTGCAAAGCCACAACCGCGACGATATCCGCCAGTAACCCGGGGACTTGTGTGTGTGGTGGAGCAGGCTTCGTGGCTGAAACTAGTCCCACTACTGAGTGTGTGCCCTGCATTAACGGCTCTTCTTATTGTCTGAGTGGTGCAGACACCTACAGTTGGAAGTCCGCGGAAGCCTTTCAGTTTGCTGTGGCCGCCAACAGTCTGGGTGATAGCCTGCCCTACCTGACTACTACTCATGAATTGCTCTGCTACCGGATCAATGTGATAGACGTCAACGACTGCACTATCTCTGCACTGAATGGTGTAGACGGCATTTTCGTAAACGGACAGCCCACACCCAACCAGTGCTATGCCATCCTCACTGCCGAGTGGCCATATGTTGAGCACTGGTTTACAACGCTCTTCCCCAACTTCGCTGCTCCTGCAGGCGCCTCCACAGCTAACGCAGCCAAGGTGAAGACCGTTCTGCAGCTGTGGATTCTGCAGTTCGATCCCTACTTCATGCAGACAGACCCAGCCTGGGTGCAACTGATAGCAGTCTTCAACAGTGTCTCCACTCCCTGGACCACTCTGTTGGCGTGGACGCATCCGACACCCAAGTACTCCACTACCGGTAGCAACATACTGGAATTCCCGACTGAGCTGAGTGCCTGGCTGACGCTGAAACCGGCGGACAAAGCGGCTTTCAACACCTTCAGCACTGTGTGTGTGAACTGTGCAGCCAACACGCACTGCGCAGACGCTATCCTAGCCTGCGCGCCTTAAGACTAACCACTAGTCTCTAGACGAACTAGAAGTGCACTTCTGTACCTTCACTGGAAGTACACACTCTCAGTATCAGCAGAACTGGACTTAAATCCCCTAGACTGGGCTTGTTTGGATATCTATTAGTATTCCACTAGGATGGTCTATTCTGTAGGTGTCGATAGGCTATTTTCCATGCCTTATTTCTGCCCATTACGTGCGATTGACAGCAAAATAGGAAGACTTAGAAGGTTCCTCAAATACCCTAATCGCACATATCAGTTCGAGCACACTTTTCACTATTGTAGAATTTAGTCGAATAGTGATATGTCCGCACAGGGTTCGAGGTGTATGTCCCTTCTAGAGACGACAGAGGAGCACACAACATCACGCAACAGGCTTCCCTACACACAGACCTATAACTTTAGTAGTGCTGGGAAATCGCTCGCAATGCTGACATAAAGCCTGCATTCCTATTATATGGTTAAAGAACGCCCAGGGACAGCAATGCACTGAGCAACATACAGCTCTGCTATTGACTTCGGTAAAGTTTCAGGGTGGATTGCAAGCCTATTTGCTAATTGGGGAGTGGGGGTTATCTAGTCGAGCTTCCACGCTGTCTTCATGAGCTGCACGAAGTGGTCATCATTGTCAATGGAAGAACTGACAGCCGCGTAGTACTCGTCCCACTCATCTTTAGTGATGCGTCCATCTCGGTTCCTGTCGTTGAAGCTCTGCAGGAACTCGCGGAACGCCTGGTCTTCAGTCATCTCTCCCCGCTGGACCTTAGGGTGGTGCGAGCAGTTGTAGACCCCTCTTAGGTCATTAGCGTCCACGTAACCGTTGCCATCTCTATCAAACTTGAGGAAGGCTTTGTCGATCAACGCCTGTCTGCGGGAGTTGGGAGAGCCGCGGACGCCCACGAGGAACTCGTCGAAGCAAACGTTGCCGTCTTTGTCCTTGTCGAAGTAGTCGAAAAGCACGCTTAGCTCCGAGGTGGATAGAGTGACTCCATTTTCCCTCAGTCCCACCGAGAATTCGTTCCGGTCCACCTTGCGATTGCCATCAAACGAGTCCAAAGCTCTGAAAGTCCGCCCCAGGTTCCTGATGGTCTTCGACCCCCGCTTGTTTAGTTGCTCTCGCAGGGCGTTCAGCACGTCTATCAGTCCCCTCTGCGCCATTTAATTAATTACAGAATGTTCGACAGAAGCCAAGTCTGCCAAAAAGACGCTGTCCGTCCCTGTAGGGCGGGGGAACTGACGAATCATTCGCTGTTGTTGACCAATTGGAGAAATACCTGTAAGTATGTGTCAGTCACTCAGAAAGTGGGAGTTAGGGTGGATTTCGCATTGTCGTTTACTTATTTCCCGGGAAATTAGGCAATTTTCACACTTTGATTTGAAAAAATAGACTAGAAAATGAGTATTTGCCTATTTCCTACTTGAGCATGCACAAAACCGGACTCAAGCTTGTTTTTTCCTCAAAACCTCCTCTTTGCTCGATACATAGTCCCAGCTTTTTGCAAAGTCTCAGGCATCCACGCCTACTTTTGCTTCCAAACAGTTGAATTAGCCCCTATTTTCATTGTCCACCGCAAACGCGCGCAATAAAGTGTTCCCAACCCAACGGTTCGAAAACATAGTAAACGCGCTTTGTTTTTCTATACCAACTTCTCTACTTCTCCCTCAAAAAGCTTCGATTTCCCTTAACTTCCCAGCTAGTTCCCAAACAGCCATATGAGTCTGCAACGATAATAACCAAAAGATGTCCCTCCCCAATCACAGTGAGCGCATAGCTCGACTGTCCGAGCGCCTGCAAGGTCTCCACAGTGGCATAGAAACGGAAAAGGTGCAGCGCAGCGAAAAGCTGGAAACCCGCCTGCGGGAAATTGAATCCGCACTGGGCGAGTACTTGGAACTCTCAGGGAAAAAGTTCAGTCTGCTGCGCGACCAAGCAATCAAGCTGACCAAAGCAGTGGACGAGGAAGAGGCCTACAGAGACCAACTGGCCGAGGAGAAGACCAAGGAACTGCACACGCTGGAAGCCAACTTGCGTGGAATGCTCGAAACTGAAGCAGCTGTGAGGAAAGAAGCGGAAACCAAGTTGATGAATCAGGTGGAGGACAAGACCAACCAGATCAAGGCGGAGTTGAGGGGGGAAAGTGCGCTTAGGGAAGAGGCGTTGGAGGCGTTGCAGCAGTACTTGGAAGTGGACATTCCCAAGCTGCACGAGGCACTGAAGGAGGAAACTGCAGAGCGGGAGCAGATGGAGACTCTGATACTGCGACAGCTGCAAGAGGACGTTTCCAAGATGATGAGCGAGCTAACAGTCCAGCGGCGGGCCCGCGAGTACAGCGAGGAGCAAGTGCTCGAAGCTCTGAAGGAAGCTGTGGCCCGGCTGAAGGGAGAAATCGACCAGGAGCGACTGCAGCGGGAGCACACTGAGGAAAACCTGCTCAACCTGCTGGAAGCCACTTGCGCAAAGCTAAATGCTGCTTCTCAGCTTTAGTACTAGTGCATTCCATTGGTCTTCCCTGTGAAAGAGGTCTAGGCGAATGCTAAGGTGATGCTGTTTGTAGAAGTAACTAGCCGATTTGGGAGTTGGCGTTGATTAGACTGAGAAGTCAATTCCGTCTCAGTAATAGCAAGTTCAGAATGGATCCAGGGACTTGATTTCGCTTAGTGTGCTGAGACCATTAGCCAGACTTCGGCTATAGCAACAGTCTGAGAAGTTGGAAATTTATCATGTCAGAATTGCTATTACCTCTTTCTCTTTCAACTACTCAGAAACATTAGAGAAAGCAAATACTTTTCCGCCCCTCAATTCGCATTATTCAATTCCTGACTTTGATATCGAAAAACAGGTTTAAATTGCAGCTCGAAGCCGCCGCAATTTCTCAAATATGTCGTAAATTAGACACGCCCCGATTTCCTGCCTGTTCGTGATTGGCTACATCAGCCAGTTCATTTTCCCTAACATCTATAAGGCTAAGCCGCGTATTCCGCCTTCTATGATGGAATATAGTCTTATAAGGCCGGAATAAGCCTAAATCCCTCAGTACTTCCAGGTATTTCCCCCAAAGTCACCTATCCAAGTCACCCAAAACACTTCTTTAATAGTTAAACTCCCTTTGAACTGCCCTCCTGGCTCCGTCTATCAGCCCCAAGGCAAAGATGTGGTAGTAATAGGATGGCGATGTTTTTGCACAATGCGGCTCTAGCGCAGCAGGATATGAACGTGCCAATGCCCTTTGAAGGCACTTATCCTCGAAGGAACTCCATTCAGAGGAACTCGGAGCAGAACAGTGACCAGGGCTCTGACCATTCTAGTGCGGAGGGAGACGGAGACGGCCGTAATAATGAAGAGGACAAGAAGCGCAAAGATGCCTTCAATCAAGCCAAAGCCGGCCTAATGCTTAAGAAGCGCGAGCGCATTGTCCACCTGCGCAGGCACCAAAAGATCGTGGACTCCTCTAGCGGCGTTTTGGCCGTGCTGGGCATTGTGCTGGCCTTCATCGAACTAGAAAACAACTACTCCAACGAAGGCAAGGAAAGGAACGAGTCCTCGCCTATGGGCATAGGGCTCAGAGTGCTGGTGTCCATTTCTACCTGCATGCTTATGACATCCATTGTCCTGCACTATGTTTACAACTTCCACATTGCTCGAGAACGACAGACGGACTCGGAGGAAGTGGGCAGGCACTTCCTTCTGAGTCCCTACCTCAAGTGGATGTTCATAGAACTGGTGATTTGTGCGATTCACTGTCCCCCAGGCGTGGACTACGAGTTAAACTTCAAGCAGCTCCGAGGCAGCCTAGTGCTGAGTCTGGACGCAATGATGACCACTTTGATGCTAACTCGGGTGTACCTGGTCTTCCGGATAGTGCGCATATACAGTCGCTGGGCCAACGACCATGCAGACGAGTGCTGTCAGATCTTCGGCTGCCACTCCAACACCTTATTCGTATTGAAATCGCTGTTCAAAGAGCGGCCTTTCATGACACTCGGTGTTTCCATGTGTCTCAGCATCACTATATTCGGCATGGCTACGCGCACATTTGAGCGGCCATACAATGATGATAATGGGCATAAGATGGACTTTGACTATGTTTGGAATGCGATGTGGATGATTGTGATTACGATGACGACTGTGGGGTATGGGGACTTCTACCCGCAGACGCATATGGGCAGGTTTGTGGTGGTGATTGCTTGCTTCTGTGGGGTCTTTTTGGTCTCTATGATGGTCGTTACGCTCACTGAAAGTTCGGAGTTTTCGAAAAGTGAGCGACGGGCGTATGAGATTTTGTCAAGACTGAAGGCGAAAGACGAGTCCAAGCACTATGCAGAAAGAGCAGTGAAGGAAGCCATGCTCTACTTCCATCTCAAACATCACAAAGCCAAGAAGGACAAGCTACAGCTCAAATACATGCAAATGATCAACTTCCTAAAGCGCTTCAAGGAGAAGCAGGAAGAGTGGCAGACGTACGAAGCGCCTACCGAGGAAATGCTCCGGCAACTGACAGAGAAAATAGACGTGGACTTGGAGGAGTTGAAGAGTTTGATAGCTTCGCTGATCGAGATTGAGCAGAGACTGAAGAAGGTGGAGGACTTCCAGGAAAAGAGCTTGGAGGCTACGAACTTGGCAATCATGCACCTCAATGATTTGAAGCGCCAACTCAATGGCGAGCAGTAAGTAGCTATTTCTTCTTCTTGGCGCCTCCCTTCTTAGTCTCCACCACTTCCTCCACAAAGGTCAAATCCTCCTCCGGAGTGCGCACACAGTACCCATCATACGTGAACGGGTCGAACTCCTCCGCCTCCACCGTCTTCCTTCGAACTAACACATAAGTGCCCTTAGCCGCCAGTATGGAATTCGCCTGTTCTTCTAACTTCGACCGCAGATACTTGCGCTCCCCACCCCGGTCTGCCAGGTCGATTTCGATCAGAGGAGTGGTGAAGAGCTCTTTGGTTTCCTGCATTTTGGCGAGCTTTTCGTTGTATTTGGCGGTGGCTGCTTGTATGGAAGCGATTTCAGTGCGGAGCGCTTCTTTGTCTTCTTCCAGCTTTCGACGGGCGATTTCCTCAGGCGTGAGTTCCTCCACTACTGCTTCCTTCTTGCCCTTAGCGCCCTTAGCAGGTGCAGGCTTTGCCTTGACTTCCACCTTGGGTGTTTCCACCTCCACAGGCTTAGCCACAGGCACCGGCTCGACTGGAGGACTGACTTTGACTACACTGCCTTGTCGACCTCTCCTGTTGCCTCGGGGCGCCTCTACCTTCTTTTCCTCCTCTGCAGGAGGGTGCTCCAGTGCATTCAGCTTGGCCTTAGTCTCTTCTAGTCGCTTGGCATTTTCAGCCAGGTCCTTGTTGAAGGCTCGGTGTTTCTGCGTGAAGTACTGCTGGACGTCAGCGAAGCACTGGCGCTGCACTAGGTCCAACAGGGGACCCACTTGGCAGTTTATGTTGTACACACGGTTCTGCCGGTAACCGAAGGTGACCACGACAAACATGTCTATGAGGCTGAAATATGTGCAAAGTAGTTATTAAACCAGTGTTCTCCCCTATTCCAGCCTCACAGTCCCTCCCTCCAAACAGTGACAACTCCAACCAAGTCCTCTTCAACCCAAGCATCCATCATAAGCTTAGCTAGTCATAGTCGAGCCGAGTAACGGTCGATCCAGTCGGTCCATCGAACGGCCCACCCGCACATCCACGCTTATAGCGTAGTCACAGCACAGACTAGCACAGTTTGACAGGCAGCAGCCGCTGTTTTCCCCTGTCTGAGAGGAAAATGAGTCGGATTTCTCGCGGTTAGTATAGGCGAAACGCTCGTGAGTGGTGCGGTTGAGGGAGAGATTGCGAGTTTGCACCCAGAGGAGAAGGCTTAAAGGGCCGAGGAAGCCGGCAACTGCTGAAGCCACTACGAGACTTAGACCTTTCCACACACTCTCCTCTGCTATGTCATGTGGTCCGTGGAAGCCAAACTCCCACCCCAGCACTATCCCAGCCAATATGAGTGCCAAGTCCAGCCACAGCAGCACTAAAAAGCAGTAAAACACACATATGTTTCTCGCCCCAATGCAGGTGTTTATCCACGGACAGTGATGGTCGTACTTGAACACACACATGCGGCAAATGGTGCAGTGCCGAGCTCTTTTGGGCTGCACAACCACGCACTCTGGGCACACTTTGTGCGACTCATTGGTCAGGTATAGGTGCAAAAGTGACTTATCAGGGGATAAGTAACTAGTTGGAAAGTGGCTCGGACCGCCTGGGTCTCTGCACACTAGAACCACTATAAGTGTGTATAGCAGGGCGATTAGAACCAGCATTGGCGGCTTGCAGCCAGTGGGCAGTAGGCAGATGTAGGAGTAGCAGTGCGCTGCAGAGAGCAGAACTACGAAGGCAAGCACGTTGCCCCAACTCTTCTGCTGCGCCCGCAGAGCTGGCTTCATTCCGCAGGCTGTCAGCAACCGACTATCCTCCAGCATTGCAGCAATATTCTCCACTTTCGACTCTCGTGCGATATCCAAAGGCGTTCTGCCTTTTTTGTCCTGCGTAGACCTTACACTGCGCTTGGAATCCGCCCCGTGCAGCAACAAAGTCCTCACAATCTTCACGTTTCCGGAGATAGCGGCGAGGTGCAGGGCTGTGTGTCCGTCTGCATCTTGCTCGTTGAGCAGCTGGTGGTCCTGGTCCCAGGCTAGAAGCAGAGCCGCGGCTTGGTCACTGCCGAGGTAGGCTGCCCAGTGAAGAGCGGTACTGTTCTTGTCGTCTAGGTGGAGGTACCCCACATCGTACTGGTACTTGAGGAACGCCAAAGAAAGCGGCTGGTCACCCTGCGCAGCGATATGCATGACTCCCAAGCCCTGCTTATTCGTAGCCGCCAAGTCCGCCCCAATCTCCACAAACAGCGCTATCAAGTCCTGCCTGTGCTTCACCTTATTCCCACGAAACACTGCGAAGTGCAAGCAAGTGAAGTGGTCGTTGCTGAACTGATTCACCCACAGGGCTAGGAGCGAAGCAGGGTCTGTGGAGGTGTTTGTGACCTAATTGAGGGGTACATGCTGCACTAGGGCGGTGGGGATGCGGAATTGGTCGTTCAGAGCAGCGACATGGAGCGCTGTGAAGCCCCGCTCGTCTCGGACGGAGGTGGGGTTGACCCCTTGTTGAGTCATGAGAAGGGTCAGTTTGTTCAAATCGGCTCGATAGACGGCGTTCATGAACTGCTTCTCAGCCTCTTGGGTCATATATGGATTGTCAACATCTGCAGAAGCTCTGCACTGATAGCAATGCAAGTCTGCGGAGTAAGGAACCTTCCAGAGCGGATAAGGCCCTGTGCAGCACTGAGTCAGGTGAGTGGTTTCTGCAGTATGTTTGTTCTTTTCACTGTGAAGATGCGCAAAATTTGCTCAGTTCCTATGAAGTGATAATTTGGAGCCTTTTTCTGCTTTACGGGAAGCAAAGGTTAGAGTCTGCCCGTCAAAGGAGGGCAGTTAGGGTAAAATTCACAAGCACTTGTGCAGACTTTCGACTGAATTTTTCATATATGGGTTTGACGAAACGTCAAAAGGCAATTTCGTATATGCGCTTTCTCGAAAGTTGCAAGATAAGGAGTTCGGAAGAGAGTTTCTGGTAAATTATGTTGGGTTGTCCAAGGCTAGTCTGGGGGACAAAGCGCTTAGCAGAAATCGACGCAAAACTTCCTGAACGAGCAATTTAAGTGGAAAATTGGGACTGGTAAGGTCAACCGAACGGATTGCGGCCTCTTTAGCAGATGCTTAGGTGCACCCACTAGTTAAGTTTCTTAGCTGCGTAAACTACGAGTCCCGCTGTGAAGCCGACCAAGTGCATAGCCACAGCGAGCGACACCAGCAGAATCACGTAGAGGTGGTCACAGGTGCCGTACAGCAGCAGTCCCAGGCCGTACCAATGCCACACTGTCTCCACTGCGTATATGAGCCAGCTAGACCCTCTCAGCACCTCGCCTAGGTTACAGGCGACACTGAGACACTTGAGCAGCACATCAATCAGAAAGAGCTTCCAGAGTACCCCCAGCCAGTGCAAAAGTTGGCATGCCTCTGTGGAAAGCCAGGCAGCGCAGTAGAGCACCCAGAGGATCTTAAGTACGTCCGCCGGGCCCAGAGACACTGCCGCGCCTTTCATTCAATCATGTCCTTTAGCCACTTCCGTCGGCTCCAAGACCAAGGCTGCGGCCTCTTCACAGGCAGAAGCAGTCCGATGCCAGAGTAATAGTCTCGGCTCAAGAAGGCTAAACACACTTATGCAGGGGAGCATTTGGAAAGGTAGAGGACCGGCCCAGTTCAAATCCTTATAGAGAGGTTCGCTGCAAGTACGCTTTATCTGCCTGCTATTCTAGCAACAATTACAGACCTATCGACAGACTTAGGCCAGGAAAGCAGTTCTTGCTGTGTCCAGTTAAAGCGAACTTAAAAACTGCAACTAAGAAGATATCGAAGTCTCGATAAATTGAGCGAAGCTTGGAAACACTCAGTGTCAAGCACAGAAAGGCAACTTGCAGTCCTATTTCCCACTCTGGTCTCGGAAATGCAGTTGGCTAATATCAGTAGGCAGCTAGAAAGTACAGGGTCTGTCTACAGTGGCTCCTCTGCCCAGTTCCAACAATTCCCCCATTGAAATCTTCTGACAATCTCAATTTTATCCTTCGCCTGTCCCCAGTCTAAGGCCCTAATAACATGTCTGAGGCAGTTCGTCTATCTCCCCCCCAAAATGCAATGGACCTGACAGCCGCAGACTCCCCCTCCCCAAACAAGTCTCCCTGGCTGCACCGAGCCCTGTGGTCCCTTTGCCAGTGCATTATGGACACTGACGACTACAGCGAGTCCCCTATCTCTGACGAGTCCTTGGACGAAAGTGTGTACTTGGAGCCGCAGCAAGGCAGTTTTCGGAACACTCTGGTGCTAGATCTGGACGAAACGCTGATACACAGTTCTGTGCAGCCGGGCTTGAGGGTGGATTTGATCTTGCAGTTCCTGGCGGAAGGGGAAGTGAGTACAGTTTACGTGCAGAAGAGACCGGGACTGGAGCGATTTCTCAAAGAAGTGGGTTCTTTGTATGAAGTGGTTGTATTCACTGCGAGTATGCCTGAGTATGCCAATATCGTCATTGACAGGATTGACCCAACTAAGGTTATTTCTTCGAGACTGTATCGATCGAGCTGCAGAATACGGCCGTTTGGCTATCTAAAGGACCTGAGTCGCCTAGGTCGAAATCTGAAACACGTTATTATGATTGACAACTGTCCTCAATCCTATGCACTGCAGCCAGGGAATGCTATACCGATCATCTCATGGTTCAACGACGGCTCTGACACAGAGCTAACCGACCTACTGCCCGCACTAACTCAGCTTGCCAGCAGTTCCAACGTCATCGACGACCTCCCGAAACATCTCAGCTCCAGACAAAAACAGGCTTTTGATGGACTGGCGGAAGCGACTGTCCGCAGTCGCTCAGGCTTCAACTCTCCTGTGAATCAAAAGACCTCCCGACAGGTCTTTTCAGAGGATGAAGAGACGGTGGACGCAGCTCTCAGTCTGCCGAAGCGCTGCGTCACAGACAGCGCAGTGCACTACTCCTAGCTGTTTAGCTCCTCTCTCCATCAAGTAGCCTTAAGACTGCCTATCAGAGCCGCCTTCTGACAGCAGTGGTTCCTCCGAAAGCACTGGAGCGAGCAGCAAAGGACTTCCCCCAGATCGTTGGTTGGAGGAAAGTCGAAAGTCGGTGGAGCGGAAGGGAGAAGCCTCACTAAGAGTCCCGGACTGCCGCTTTTCCAGCGACTCCGCACTGTACTCCAACTTATCCACTCCGTAATTCGCCATCACTTCCTCCAAGTCCGCCAGCAAAATGCACCCCGTGTCTTCATACTGCAGCGACTCCACCAGCAGTCTGAACGCCTCACTGTTCCCTTGCTTGAAGCCCAAAGTCCGCATAGCAGTCTGCAAGTCCTCCACTCTGCTGAGTCCCTGCTCATCACAGACTAGGACCTCTCTCACAGTCTGTCCTCTATCAACCAAAGCCTTCGCTATTAGTCGCAGTTGTTGGTCTAGTAACTTGGTTTTGTCGAGCTCTGGGTCTTCGGAGTTGCGGCCGCTGCCTTCGGAGGCGGATTGGACGTAGGCGTTCAGGAGACTGAGGTAGGGCACTACGTCGAGGAGTTGGTCCTGGGAGTAGAAGAGGAGGGAAAGGTAGTGGCGCACGTCTGTGGGGAAGTCGAGGCTGAGAGAGGCTAAGATGCTGTTGAAGCGAGTTTCTGGGATATATTCCGCTTGGTCAGGGTCAGCTTGTTCACACATCAACCTGAAAGCCTCCGCCTTAGGCGCTATTTCCCTGGCCAGAAAGGTGTCGAACTCGTCCTCATCCTCCTCCGAGTAAATCCTCCAGCCGCCCATTCTCTCCGCCAAAGTCTCCACCACAGTGCCAATTTGCGCCTTTCGGTCATCCCAGTGTCCCTTCAAGTTCTCCAAAGTCAGCGGCTGTCCCAGGACAAACAGTGCCAAAAGCTGTTGTTCCCTAGGGTCCTTCACACTCGGCGGAGGCTGCATTAGTCTCCTTTTCAACTGTCGCATGTTCACATCCGCTAGCGGATTCGCTCCGAACCCAAACAGCTGCTCCAGCAGTTCCTCACAGGGAATTCGGTTGATTTGAAAGCGCATACTCACATGTCTCAGTACAGAGGTCAGTTCCTGCTCCAGTTTCACACTCCCTGGAGACTCGTCATGTCTACCGTCCATCTCATCGAGTGGAGGCTCGGGCGCTACCGGCCTGCTGATGTCGGAGTCGTTGAGGCCGGGGTCGGGACTGGTAGCTTCGTGGTGGGCGTCTATGGACTCTCGTAAGTCCTGTACATTGAGAGGAATCACTTCGTTTTCAATAGTGAATTCGCGGGGAGTGGTTTGGAGCGGACCAGTGGACTGCAGGTTGGAAGTGACTTGGGAGAAGGAGGAAGCCGGGGGCAGGGACTGGACTGGCACTGATTTGGACTCCTCGGGAGTGGGCTCTTGGTAGGGGTTTGCAGGCATTTCCTTGGATTCTTCTTTGAAAGTGAGTTCTGGGGAAAAGAGCGTCTGAGTCGGGACTGCTTGCTCGGAGTCGGAAGAAGAGCTGCTTGCCTGCTCCTGCAGGGCTTCTTTGAGTCTCGACAGGGCTACTTTCCCTGCTCCGTCGCTGAAGTACTCAGCCAGAGCTTCCACCTGCCCTGGCCCTGCCTTCACTTTGGCTGCTTCCAGCCCTGCCCTCAGCTCCCCTGCACTCACACTGCCAGTAGCTTCCCAGTCCATTCCCTCCATATAGCTCCTAAACGGCCTTTTCGCCAATTTCCTCAGTAGCGTCCTTAGCGCCATTTCCAGACCCTGCTGCAGTCTTCCCACTTCCCGCTCACACTGACTCCGCACTGTCTCCAAACTCTGCTTCATAGTTTCCAACTCCGCCCTAAGCGCTGCAACGCTGTTTTCCAAGTGAGAAATAGCAGCAGTTTTTTCCATTATTTCCTTCGCAAAGGCTGATTTGTCGCTGGAGATTTGCTCGTGACTGGCTGAAAGGTCTCTTCGGGCCTTTTCTCGGTCCTCTTCTAACTCACGACTCAGCTGCCGCAGGGCTGCTAGTTCCTCTTTTAGCCGCATTGGCTCGACGTTTAGGTCTTTTTGCTGGGTTTCGAGGTCTTTTTGGTGCTGTTCTTCAAGCGAATTCAGCTCTTTTTGGTGCTTTTGGAGGTCTTCACTGTATGCTTCCTTCTCTTTTTCTCGCTGTTTCCTTTCCCGCTCCAAATTGACGGTCAAGTTCCCAACATTTGCCTGCAATTCGCTGATTTTCGCCAGCAAATGCTCATTCCCGGGGTCCAGTTCCTCCTTTTTCTCCTCAGTTTCCCTTGCTTTCTCTAGCGCCCCTAGTTTCCTGGCCAAGTCCTGCTCCCTCTCCCTCGCCCGCTGCAGCTGTGCCTCTTTATCCCTCGTCAAAGCCTCAATTTGCCCGTCTTTGTGAGCGAGGGTGGTCTCGACTCGGGCTTTATCGGTTTGGACGGCTTCGACGAGGTGCTTGAGCTTTTGGATTTCGGTGGAAATGGCGGGGTTGTCTTTGGATTTGCGGCTCTTTAGGCGACGTTCTAGCGCAGCGGCTTCCTCCTGAGCCTGTTCCGCATCCAACTGCGCAGTTCTGAGAGTGGAGTTCAGCCTCGCGACTTCCTCTCGCAGGTGATTATTCTGCTGTCTCAAATGCTCGGCCTCACCGTGGTCAGTGCTAATAGGGTCTGGATCGCCCAGGGCTGCTAGCAGTCGTCTGCACTCTTCCTCCAGGGTTTGGACGTGCGCTTCGGTTTCTGAGAGCCTTGTGAGGCGAATGTCCTTGCGGAGGGCTTCGTTTTCCTCGTCTTTCTCCTTGAGCCGAGTTTTCAGTTCTTTGATGTTCTGCTTGAGACTGAGGGCGAGGTGCTGTCCACGGCCGTCTTCCATCTCTACGACCTTGCGGTTGATTTCTCGCTCGAGGGTCGTGACTTGGGTTTTCAGACGCAGGTTTTCAGCCAAAAGGTCGTTGTTGCGACTTTTGAGTTGCTGGGCTTCATCGTAGAGACGCTCTTTATCAAAGGGAATGTTTTTAGGCCGAGAACGAGCTTCACGGTTTCTCGGAGGGGAGTAAATGTGGACTTTCTGGGCCAGTTTGGATGTAGAGGCTGCAGTCGGCTTGTAAAGCAGTTGCAGGGTGCGGGGGCCTTGGGTGGAGGAGGCGGAAACGGGCTTGTCGGGATGAGCACTGTAGGGCCGTGCACGTAGATAGGGAGTGCGTCCAGCCTGCACCACTCCTTCCTCCCCATTCCTCCCCGACTTCTGCTCATAGTGACTGCCTTGTCCTTACAAATTGGGAAAGCTCATGCTATATTACTAACTCGCTCAAGCGTTCCGCCACCTTCCTACTCTCCGCCAAAAAAGCACACACCTCCCTGACCAGTCCCAGTGGCAGCCTCAACTTCCCCTTCCTATGCAGATACAGGACTTTCACACACTCCAGGAAGTAGTCTCCGAGGAAGTAGAGGCGGATGGACATGTCGGTGGTGTTCAGACGCAGGGCGTGGCTGTAGATGTTCCAGAGGAAGTAGATGAAAGGGCCGGAGGGGAGGGCGCTGCTGACCACTCCGGGCTGCGGCATGCTGTAGGAACACTCCAATTCCCCGGTTTGCACGCTGAAAATGTCAATAGTTCCCGCTGGCTCTGCGACTGAGCGGGAGGCATATCTGCTGAATCCGGTATAAACCCGCCCTCCCACTCTAATAAGCCGCTCAGCATCCATCGGAAACAGGTAACTGAACGTAGGGAAAGTGGAGTTAATGACTGTGAAAGTGACCTTTCCTTCGTAAAGCGTGTAAATTCCCCTCTTTCCGGACACATCTCGCATGCAGGCGCCTCTCATAGACGCTGGAAATCGGTTTGCGCAGGGCGTACTGGAGCCATAACTGTCTAAAGACAGTACTGTCGAGGTCGAAAAGTCGATGTAAGTGACGGATTTGCCGAAACAGAGCATTCCTGCTGGGTCCAGGAAGCAGTGCGTGTCAATATCGTCCAAATCAATGACTAAACGGACCTTTATCCTTGCGATTTCCTCGATTTCCCTAGTCTCAAACGAGTACTTATAGGCCTGCAATTGCCCTGCAATGATATAAACCAGCACAACTCCTTTCCACTCCTGCACAAACTGGACCTTGAAAAAGCACAATCGGTCCGAGGTGATGTCTTTGAGGTAGTAACGCTCTACACTGTGCTTGGCAAAGCTGTAGACTTTGAGCTTCAAGTAGTCCTCCCACTCGTCGTTCTGCTTGCGACTGGAGCGCTTGTACTTGATAAGGACCGCGGAATTTGCCATTTTGGGACTTTGTAAGGGCTGTTTAGTAGGCGGAATCTCAAAGAAGTGGTTTTGACGAAGAAATTTCTACTATGCATTTCGCTATCTGGGTATAATTCGAGCCAAACAGTGGGGATTTCCCTAAGGACTACAGTAATTTCCCTAGAACAGGTGCATATGAAGCGGAGTTATGCTACATACGCGCTAGCACTAGCTCTTTGAACTCCACCAGGTCGATTTCCCCGTCTCCATTCTGGTCCACTTCCTTGATGATTCCCTGCCACACCTCCTCATCAATATCGCCCCCATTCCCCAACAATTTCTTTATCTCAGTAGCGGATATCTTCCCACTGCTGTCTGTGTCAAACATTGAAAACGTCATTTCCAAGTTTTGCACGTTTAGCACTTTCTTCATGTCTAAACTGGCCTTTAGGAACTCTGTATAGTCGATAAAGCCGCTGCCGTCTGAGTCCACTTTTTCCATGATTCGGTCGACTTCGGTCGTGGCTTCCTCTATTCCCATTGTCTTCAAGTACTCCTGCATTAGTTCTTCTCGGCTCAGCTTCCCGTCTCCGTTTTTGTCGATTTCTCGGAAAACCTCTCGCAATTCCTTGGTTTCCTGTGCGGAAAGCAGCTGAGTCGCGATAAAGGTCTGAACCGCTTCTCTGAGTTTTCTGCCCTTAGTGAAAGATTGCAGGTTGGAAAGGACTTGGGGCAGGGCTGTGGTGCTGCGGTGGGATTCATGAGAGGAGGCCAGGAGCCAGGAGTGTTGGAGGGCTTGTTTGGCAGTGATGCGGGAGGAAGCGGGCGATAGGAATCTTCTCAGGAGGGAAATTGCGTCTTTGGATACGCTCTGCATTTCGGGAATGTCCAGCGAGTAGACTCCTGTCTTCACCTTCTCCAGGATTTCCTTATCATCCGTGCCTCCAAAGGGCGGCCTGCCAGTGAGCAAAATGTACATAATCACTCCACAACTCCACTCATCGCACTTCTCTGTATACCCCCCAGCCATCACTTCCGGAGCAATATAGTAGGGAGTCCCCACTATGCCGGAAACCTTGCCATTAGACCCCAGTCGAGCCGCTGTCCCGAAATCCACTATCTTTATATCAAAAGAATGGTCTCTTTCCTCAAGAAGTATATTTTCCGGCTTGATGTCCCTATGCACAACCCCCCTTTCATGTATGTACGCCACCACACTCAGCAGTTGCAACATGATTTTGGCCACTTGTCCCTCGCTAAAGCTAGTTCCCGAGCTAATGATATAGAACAGTTCCCCGCCCTTGCAATGCTCCATGACAATGTAATAGCGCTTTGTGTCTTCGAACATTTCGTAGATGCGTACGATGTTGGGGTGGTCAAATTGGCGCAGGACTTCGGCTTCGCGGATGAGTTCTTGGAGTTCGGTGGGGCTGAGCTTCTCTTTGCGGTATATCTTGACAGCTCGGACCTGCCCTGTCACTTTATGCTCACATCTCCTCACCTCCGCAAAAGCCCCAGCGCCTAGTCTGTTTCCCACCTTGTACACATCTTGGAACCCCCGGCTGTTCAGCTGTACGAAGGTGGCAGAGGTGACCTGGATAGCACTAGCGTCGTTGATGCGGACCGGGAAATGCATAGCGTCTATAACCACTGGCTTTTTAGAGGTCAAACAGCCCATTACCGGACTAATGGGTAACCACTGAGCTGGACCTGCCCTTTCTTTCTCCCCAATCGCCCTACTTTGGCTAATGTCCGCAGCATAGAAAGTGCAACGGAGTGGTTCTATCAGCGATAGCTTAGGGACGGTTAGGGATGATCACACCAGAAACGTTGTCCTCTGTATCGCGGAGCAGGTACTTGCGCCTGGCTCGAGTCGTGTAGAACTCCTTGGGCGCCAGTCGGTTGGAGTTCGCGGGAATGAACTCATCGAAGCGAGTGGACCAGCCCACATAGTGCACCTTCACAAGCGGGTATCGGTCATCTGTGTACACTACAAGTCGGGCTACGCCAGGACACCAGACTCCTTCAGTGTCCAATACGTCCAATTCCATCCCCACTTCCACCTTGGGAAGTCTCCTCTGAGCGGTCCAGCCCTCGTACTTGGCACTTCTCTGGCGCCACAGACTCTTGTCCTCGGGCTTCACAGCTGCACTTATGACTGTATCTAGCTGGACACAGCGGTAGACGGGGTGGCGCTGGATGGCTTCTCGGCATACAGGACAGTCCTAGGTAGGCGGTACACTGCGACTGAGGAAGTGCTCGGAAAGACACTCTTCGCAGAAGAGATGGCCGCAACTGGTGATGACTGTGCCGATTGTAGGCTCCATGCAGATTACGCAGTTGAAGTCTTGCCTCGGGTTCTGACAGGGCAGTAAAGTAACGGACTCCCGACGTCTCTTGCGACAACAGAAGAGTCTGCCCAGCATATTAATCTAATCTATAAAAACCCCGCCCTAGCAAGGGAGAACGCCTTTGGGTAAGGCGGGAACACCACCCAAATTCTGTATTCGATGTGGAATTTCGAGAAAAAAGATTGGAAAATCGTAGAAAAGTCTCAGTATTAAGTCAATTTCCCCTATAAAATTCCCCCAAATCCCAAATTAACTGAAATAGCCTGAGAAAGTAGGCAAATTTCCCCTAATATTCACTAATTCCCCCTTTGACCTCACTTTCTGATACCAATACTCCTACTTGCTTTGTAGACTTGCTCTCTTTTAGGTCCCTTTCCCACAAATCTCCTCTCCAAGGCAATATTAAAGCCAGGGAATGGACGTCCCTCTTGAACTCTACAAGTCAGCGCCTTTCTTCGCAGTATTGCCCAGACAGATGAGGCGAAAGCAAGCAGGCGAGTGGCGCTACTTGCTGATTGACAGGGAAAAGCTGACATTTGAGGAAAGAAACAGAGCGGACCCGAGAGACTGGGGCATAGAAGCCAGAGATATGATCCGTCAGGAGTTTCAGTGCTTTCTGGGCATATCTACCCGCCACCACTCTCACTTCCTCCTAGTAGCGACTACCCTGCAGCTCGTAGGGACAATTGACAGTCACCCACTCTACTCTATCACCGAAGCAGCGGTCCTGCCCTACTCCCCGCAGCCTCCTTCTGCAGCAGCCCTGCTCTACGCAGAGGGGTTGAAGGTGTATTTACAGTCCGGCTACTTCTATTTGTCTTTGGAATACGCAGTTTCGATGAGTTTGAAGGAAAATAAGGAGAAAAAGGACAAGTTTAAGGGGCGGTTTTGCTGGAATGAGCAATTTTGCAGAGTGCTGAATGCGAACATACAGCGAAATTGGCTCACACCTATAATAAAAGGCTTCGCCTGCAGTACTAAGTTGGAAAAAGAGTCTGAAATCGCTTTGATTTCCCGTCGTTCCTTCAATTCCGCGTCTGTTCTCAGAGGACTGCTGAGAGACAGCGACGATTGTGGGTACAGTGTGGAGACCGAAGTCCTAGTAAAGGTGCAAAACAGGGAGTTTTCCTTCGTGCAGCTGCGAGGGACTTTGCCAGTGCCCTGGGAAGTGAGTGGGGGGAGGGTCGGCCTGTCGAAGCAGCCTTTGGCGGCCTATGCAGCCTTCAGACGGTACTGGACAGGACTGTTGGAGAAGTACGGAGCAGTGGCAGTGCTGAACTTGCTGAGTGAGGACAAGCGGGAAGAGCGACTCACACAAGCCTTTACACAGTTGCTAAACCAGTACAGGACTGAAAGGGTACAGGGACTGACCTACCAGGCCTTACCCCACAGCCTGGAACTAGGCACAATTGACCTGTCTTTGCTGGGCTTCACACTTTACGGCCCTGGGAACGAGCTTATAAGCAGGCAGCAGACTGTGCCGAGAGTCAACTGCCTGGACTGTTTGAGGCGGACTGAGACTGTGATGGAGGAACTGGCACAGATGCAGTTGACAGTGCTGGCAGCCACCCTAGGGAGCACTACTTCTCGCATGCATATTGCACTCAATTCGCTATGGACTCGCAACGCCACTGCTCTCAAAGACACTCAAAACTGCGATTTCCAGTGCGAACCCGGGCTCCAAAGCGACTTACAGCCGAATCCCACAGTGCGCGTGTGCTCCTGGAACCTCGCTGGACTCAAGCCACCCAGAGGACTGGAAATCAGAAACTGGCTAGGGAAGGACAGGAACAGACCTGTGCTAGTGGCTGTGGGCCTGCAGGAAGTAGTGCGGCTCACAGCCGGGAATACCCTCAACTTGACTAGTAACTTTGGGATTTACAGAGAGTGGGACACTTTACTGTCTGAGGCTTTGAATGAGGAGGAATTGGCCTATTCCGCACTGGCAAGTGTGAATATGGTGGGCTGTTATTTGGTCGTTTTCGTGCTAAATGAGTACTTGGGAGAGGTCTCTGATCTGAAAACTGATAAAGTGCAGGCGGGGTTTGGCAGTTACTTGGGCAATAAGGGCGCTGTGGCTGTTAGACTTAGACTCAGTGGCAAAAACGTGTGTTTCTTGAATTGCCACTTGGCAAGTGGGCAGGAAAATGTGGGAAAAAGAGAGGAACAAGCGAAAAAAATACTGAAAGAGAGCTTTACGAGCACCGTCCTGGACCATGATATTGTTTACCTATTCGGAGACTTAAATTTCCGCATCGACCTGCCCAAAGAGAGCGTTTTTTCCCTGCTGCGGTCCATGAGCGTAGACAGGCTCCGGCACCACGACCAGCTCTCCATCCTGCGCACTTCTGACAGTTCTGTGCTCAGTTTGTTCTCAGAACCTCCATTCACGTTCCAGCCCACCTACAAGTTCAACCTTAAAGACGACTTGTACGACCACAACCGGACTCCCTCCTGGACTGACCGTATCCTCTACTACGGGGCTATCGACCCTGTGAGCTACCTCTCCAGCAACATCCCCTACTCCGACCACCGTCCCATCAGTCTAGTCACTTCCCTAACTCTGCTAAGGTAGTCGGTTTGAAATATGAATGAACAGGGAGAGCGAGCTGTCAAGTCCCTCGCCAAGCACGTGAAGGACCTGCGCAAGTTGTGGTACTTGGAGCATGAGCAGAACAGAAAACTGATGGAGATGATGCACAACAACAGTGGGCAAAGTAGGTCGAGGTCGATGAGGAGATCAGTGCTTCCTTTACATCAAGACACGAGTTCTCTCAATCTATCGACGCTTTCCTTGCCTCCAGTGCCTAAAGACCCACTCCCGGAGGCACTGCCCTGCCTTCTCCGCCTTCCTCTCCAGGTCCTGAGATCCACATTTACCCGCCTTGTAAGGCCGGACGCTAGGCCGTGGGTGAGGGTCGGCCGGGTTTGGAGGGGAGTGAGGAGGCGCAGACTGGGAGCTGCTGTGAAGGAGTGGAGACTGCAGGCAGGAATCAGCGGCCTGGTGCGGAAAGTCAATGTGGACTTGAGCTTTATTCGCGGCTTTGATCGGTTGGATGTGTTTGTCCGCTGTAAACTGCAGTTTTTCCTTCAGTTCTGTCTGTGTTCGCTTTCCCGCGCTCCCCGGCGCTTTTCATATGTGGAAACTTCCAGATTCAGCCGCTCTCTATCGAAGATTATGACTCGAAGGGCGTTTCGCAGGCTGCAAATCCCTGCACGTCTCGCTGAAGCCACTTCAGCCCTGCTGCTACTCTGTCTTCGCTGCCATTTCCACCACTTCCACTCGCAAATCCGCACTTTAACCCACTTTCAAGCCTCTTTGTCCCAATTCGCCTCGATAGTCTCCCACAAAGCTCTGCTTGCCAAGGGCAAGGCCTTTGCACTGCTGTGGGGACTGGACATGCACAGGAAAGGCCTCTCTACAGCTGCCTCTGTGCGCAGTAGTCCTGATAAAAGCCGGAGGTCAATGGTGCTTTGGGGGGTGTGCTGGCACTTTGGAGCTGTCGTTAGTGGAATTTTTGCCAAGAATAAACGATTTGCGATGAATAAATTGGGGAAATATCGACAAAAGTCAGCACCTGAAGTCGCAAAATTAGTCCAATTCGCAGTCATATTAGGCCGAAAAGCCAATACTCGCCTAAACGCTGCTACTTTTGCAATAAAAACCGCAAATTATAAAGAAAAAGTAAATTTTCTTTCTTCTGCACTGCAAAACAGCATTAAAAGCACTAATATTAGCCTATACAGCACTGCTTGGCAGAGACTTTTGACCCACTATGAAGCTGCAGTCGAGCGGAGACAAGGCATTGAAGGGATCAAATCGGTGTTTGAGGAGATATTAAGCCGAAAATCACTGCAACGAGCTTGGAACAGACTGAAATTTCAGACTGAAATCAAACAAATGAAGGGGAAAATGCTGATAAAATACTTGAATTGCGCTGTTGAGAGGAGAAAAAGAACATATTTGCGAGAAACTGTTGAAAAACTGGGGAAAATGAATTTTTTAGCAGTTAGAAATGCCTTTTTAGTGCTGAATTTCGTGATAAAAAGACAATTTCAAACAGTTTTTCGGCAATTTGAAGGACTAAAGCGGTTTTCTCCTCTGCACAACTCCGATTCCTCCCAGTTTCAATGGGCTTTCTCCCTCCCTCAACAGACTTTGTCCCGACTCACAGCAGTTTTAGCCCAATTCACAGCCAAACAAAGACTCCGTTCCCTGCTCCACTGGCGCTTTCTAAGCCAGCCTTGTGCCTCTCGCTCCCACCTCCTCTGCGGACTCCTCAGACGCTGCACAGTCAGACGTGAAAGGACTGCCTTCGGTAGACTACAGGCCTACTCCAGTGCAGTGGAAGTGGAGTCCGGCCTTGTGTGTTTGGATTTCTCTGTGGAGGCGGTAATCAGACCGAAGTGGAAAGCACAGGTTAGAGAGGCGTGGGGACTGCTGAGGTCTTTCGCAGGACATGACAAGCCCAGGGCAAAGGGAGAAAGCTGGGCAATTCTGATGTGGAGCAGAAAAGTACTCGAGAACAGGCTAAGAGCCGCCCTTCACACTATCAAAAAGCAGGCAAAACGCAGTCAAAAGAGCAAAAATAAGGCCGTAAAGACTCTTTTCAGTATAATTTCCCTCAAATCCAAACAACGACAAGCAGTCTCCTTCACTCTGCTGAAGGAACGGACCAATTCTCCTGCCTCCACCAAGCTCTTTCTCCTCCTTTCCGCCTGCCTTTCCACTCGACTCGCCCAAGGCCTGTCCTCTATCCAGCTCTTTTCCCAGCCCAAACCCAGACCCAAACTAGCAGGACTGCACTACCTATATCGCCTGCTTTCCACCCCAACTGCCCGAGTACTGGCCTATAGTTTCCGCCAAATACGGGTTTATGCCTATAATGAAGCCCGCTACAGGACCTATCTGAATGCCAGTCCGCTGCTCTCTAGGAGTATGTTCGCAGGGTCCATTAGGAACGAGGAAATACATAGAAAATCGCCTGAATTCGGCTCTTCCGCCCGGCCATTACGCACCCTAACGACTAGTCTGCTATAGCTAAACGTCCCCTCCCTGCTGTAATAACAGTCCCAATGGCAGGCTTGAAGGACAGAACCACCCTACAGCGACCCAGCAAGGCGCAAAGAGACGCAGACCCCTACAACCCCGCTATCGTGGAAGACATCCTGGGCGGTCTAAGTGAGTGGAGGAGTGTGCAAGACGTCGTCAGAATCACATTTAAGGCACTTGCAGACGTAGTCAAGGCGCAGGGGACTGCTATAAGGGATTTGGAACTGCAGATGCCGGGGAAAGCTGCGAAGTCGGACTTAATTGCGCAATTGGCACTGAAGACGGACCGGGTGGACTGGGAAAATGCACTTAGGGCGGTAGAGGAGCAGCTGGAAGTGAAAGTGGAGGGTGAGGAATTGAGTGCACTTCTAGAGGACAAGGTCAGTAAGAGCGATTTGCAGTTGGCACTGCGGTCCAAAGCAGACTCCGACCAACTCCCCTCCCTCCTCACCTCCAAAGCCGACCTCTCCCTCTACCAACGCGACATGCGTGACCTATCCCAGCGACTCGAAGCCTGCAAACATGACACAAGCGACCAACTGCAAAACAGCGCCTCAAAGGCAGAAATCGCGCAACTAAAGGAAGAAATCGGGCAAAAAGCAGATAAAAAAGAGGTGGAAAGGGCTTTGGAGGAAAAGGTGGGGACTGTGCTAGTGACTAATGCGCTGAAGAGGAAGGCGGACAGGGCGGATGTGGACAATGGACTGGCGAGGAAGGTGGAAATGGCGGAGTTGCAGGCGGTGTTGGAGGCTTTGAAGGGGAAGGCGGACTGTGGGACTGTGGAGAAGCTGGGGCAGAGCCTAGGGACGAAGCCTGACAGAGAGGAAATCGCCACTTCCCTAGTCCGAGAAGTGGGGAAACTGCCCCAACCCAGCGACCTCGAAGCCCTATCCCGCGAAGTGCAGCGCCTGCGACAAGACCTAGAGGAACGGCTGCAGCAGCAAAGCGTGGAAATCAGGACCTACAGCTCCATGCTGCAGAAAGAAAACGAGCGTTTGCAGGCCTCTCTGAGTCTGTCGCTGGGGAAAAAGGCGGACAGTCGCAGTTTCGACTACTTGTCGTCCAGTCTACAGTTGAAAGTGGATAAGGACCAGCTGGCGGGAGTGCTGGCTTCTGTGAGAGCGGAGCTGCATGAAGGCTTTCAGTCGCTGGCGGAGGAAAACAAGGCAGTTGAGGCCCGGGAAAAGGGAAGACTGCAGGAAGCCTGCGAGTTCCAGGCTGGGCAGTATGGGAAACTGGAAGAGGAACTCGGGAGAGTGAAGGAGGCGGTGAGAGCAGTGGCGGACCGACACAAAGGAGAGCTCGAAGACACCATCAAATACCTTCGCAGCGACTCAGCTGCAGTGCGCGGGGAGTTCCAAGCCCAACTACAGGCTTTAAGCCAGCAAGTAACGGCAGTTTCCCAGTCCAAAGCGGACCTTAGTGTGATTCGAGACCTGCGAGCTGCGCTACCTACTGCTATATTTGACCCTCAGGCCTTAGCAGGAGATTTAGCTGCTTTGAAGCGAGATTTCACGAAGGAAATAGAGGCAGTTCGGAGGGAGGTCGAGACTGTAAGCAAGGCGCAGAGGGAAAAGCGGGACTGGGAGGGAGCCAAGGCTCTAACTGAAGCTATAGGGAGAAAGGCGGGATTGGACGATTTCGAGCGACTCCAAGCACAAGTGGAGCGACTAGGGTCTGAGATAGGCCACAAGGCAGACTCCACCGACCTGGAAAGCCACATCCAATACACCCAGGGCGCACTGCAAGAAATCGGCAAAGACCTGCTGCTCACAGGGGACCTCAGCACCCTGCAGACTGCAGTCGACCACAAGGCCAACATCGACGAAGTGAACAGCGCTTTGGCTGCTTTGAATTCCCAACTGGACTGCAGACTTGTAGCACAGGTGCAGGAACAGACACTTATTAACGAGGCTTTGTGTGGGGAAAACTGCTGTGCGAGGTTTATATGGAAGTCGGGGGATTTGCGGGCGGACTCGACGATACCGTGGGAAGTGCAGAGTGTGAATATGTGTCCGGAGAACTACATTTGGGAGGAGGACAGGCCGGCGATTGTGGTGGTGGCGCCTGGACTGTATGAAGTGCTTATCGGCGTATTCGCTCGAAAGCCACCAGGTGTTCGAGTCCTGGTGAACGGCGAAACAATACTAGGAGTGGGAGAAGGACAGCGGCAAGTGACCAGACACTCTGCAGGGAACGTAGCTGGCACTACTGCTGTGGAGTTCCTGGCGCTACCTGCCAAATCCCGCCTTTCGCTGGTGTATAGTGGGGACTCGGGGGGTGAAGGCTTTCTAGGACTGCGTAAGCTTTAGTCTATTAACTTATGTGTCTGAATGTTGCTAATCAGGCAGTAACCCCCAACACCTCCAGTGCCAAATAGAGATATGGCAGTGGAGTGGGAGAAACTAACCCCTCTGCCGTCCTCCACCAAGGCCCTAATCCAGCGAGTCACAGAACTCACCTCCCTGCCCGCTCCTTCCCAAGCCTCACAGTCCTCTACCCCTGCTTTCCACTCCAATCCCCAGCTTTACTGCACTGCTCTACCCAGTCTGGAAGCTCTCTACAGCGGCCTAAGACGCACGTACGACTCTATCACAGACTCTCTAGACCTGCTGAGAGACTTAGACCTGTACAGAGGCGCCATCATTGCCCAGGGCTCTTCCTTCACTGCCTCCTGTGCTGACTTGGTGCAGCGGAGGGACCACTTGATCCGGCTTTCCAGTGACTTGCAGAGCAAGTTCGTGTACTACACGCAGCTGCACAGTCTGCAGACTGACATAGAGTTGCTGCAGCAAAACCCCACCCTAGCGCGCAGACGCTTTATGCCGCTTTTGAGCCAACTGGAGGACTGTCTAGACTTCTTCCGCAGCAACCCGCAGTACTTCCGCAGTGCCTCTATGCTCAAAGAGTACTCCGACCTCAAGGAAGAGTGGCTCAACTTCATGGAAAAACACGCAATCGGCACTTTCACCCACTTTTACTCTCAAGAACTTGACTCCATTTACAAGAAAATCCCTGATTTCGACAGCATTCAAAGCGCATTAACGGCTTTAAGGACCAAAGGAGATACGGAGGACCTGTATTTCGACGTGTTTTTGCGTGTGGAACAGGCCTATTTGCAGTTGCGACTGAGACTGCTGCTGCCCGCAGTGCAAAGCCAGGTAGATCGCATATTAACCAGCGAAAAAGACTCAGTGCGCCTATTGCGGGCCAGTTGTGAACTGCTACAGCGCTATTTACACAAGGAGCAAAAGCTTTATTCTCACTATTTCGGCGGGGAAGACGCTTTGAAGGGCATAAAAGACCCTTTAAGTGGCGTTTCCCAGCGACTTTATGAGTGCTTACGGCCTAAAATCATTAAGGAGCAGTCTGTGGATGTGCTTTGTGAGCTGGCGGAAATGCTGAAAACTGAGTTTTTAAGGGAAAACTTCGTGTTTTACACTCGGGTTTTCCAGGATATACAGGAAAGACTGATGTACAGAGTGCAGGTCTACACCTCTACGGAGATATATGGCTATGAGGGGCCTGCACAGAAGCCTCAGCCGGTGCTGAAAAGCACTGTAACGCTGCTTGCGAAGCTGTATAATCGCGTGGATTATGGGATCTTCAAGGGTCTGGCGCAGGAAGCAGTAGTAGCCTGTCTGAGCTGGCTCAAGCAGCACATGGTAGCCGAGGACTTCATCACAGCCCACGTGGACCTAATCGCCAGCATCGTAGAACTGCGGAAAGAGATCGAAGCGATGTATGAGCACGTGGAAATGGCAGTGTCCAGCTCGGAGCTGGACTTCAGCAACACCAAGCACTTGTTTTGGCGGATCGTCACAGGGGAAATCTCGCTGCGGGCAGGGCCGGGACTGGCGGAAATCGTGCAGTTGGGAGCTCCGAAGCTGACTGAAACATCGCTGGACACGAAGGAACTGATCCAGGAAGAACTCCGAATTGCCTGCCAGTCGCTCATCCTGCAGCTCTTCCACGCTACCTCCGACCCCCTAATTCGCCTAATGGTCCGAGTCCGCAACGGCCACCCAATCAGCAAAGAAGAAGCCGAATCCGCCTTTCTCCAGGCCAAAAAGTCCATCAGCGAACTGCTGCCTGTCTCCTGCAAGCGAGTAAAAGAGCTCAAAGTGACTCCAAAAGAACAGGGCGAAATCATCAAAGCCGCCCGCCTGCAGATTTTGAAGGCTTTCCAGCAATTGCTTTCGCACGTGAAGAAGCAGTATTCGGAGCAGAGTTGGCCCACGATTTTGGAAATCGAGGCCTTTGTGACGGAGAGTTCGGAGCTATTTTAGGTAGAAATCGTCATGGGAACTACAGACTTCTGATAGGATATAGGACTTTTGGGTAGAAACGACCCTAACACCTAATAATAGGCCGAGCAATGGTCGTATACGCCTTTCCTTCGTATGAGTCCCTAGCAGTTCCTTAGTGACTATATATGGAAGTGGCCATTTCCCCTGCTTTCCTGCTCTGTCTTGCCCTTTCCTTCCTTTCCGCTGCTTCCCAGACTCCCCCCAACCCCTTAGCCGGCTCCTGGGAACTTCTCCCGATTGCTGAGCAGTTGGAAGAGCACACTCGCTTTTTCGTGACAAATATTGACGATTTGGCCACTGAGAGAGACAGCACTGTGGATATTTTCATTTTCCAGCCTGTGCAGGACGCCATATGGGTCAAAACCATCAGAGGGGCGAGTACTGACCCGACTAGGATTCAGATTCCGAGTAGTGATAACTGCATGACGAGAGTGGTGTACTTCGACTCCGACGGTTACCCCGACCTCCTCCAAATCAGCCGCACCAAAAAGACCGTCCGCCTCCTACTCAACCGCGTCCGCGAAAACCAAGACCGTCTCAAGCGCGAAGCCCTCAACCCAGAAGTCGGCCCCACCGACAACAAGCACGAAGACGACTGGATCAACACTGAACTGCTCACTATCAGCACCCAGGCGGAGTACATAGACTTGCTGTACGGGGACATTAACATGGACGGAGTCGAGGACATTGTGTTGGCCGGGCGAAGACTGGATAAGACTTATTTCATTCAGTTGCTTTTGTTCACCTCTAAAGGCTCTTTCGTCTTTCAAACGACTGAAATAGCGGTCGATTCCAGCGGGATTTCTCAGCTTTTATCGATAGGGGATATAAATAAAGACCACAGGAATGAACTGCTGTACTTGACTGTCAGCAACCACTTGGCGTATATACTAAATCAGGACCCGGTGTATAAGTCGCAGTTGGTGCTGGAGACAGCGCTGGACTTGAAGGGCAGGGTTAAGCGCTTTGCAGCTGTGGATTTGACCGAAAGCGGGAATTCAGACTTCATTTTGCCTACCGCGAGCGAATTAGACTTAATCCGGCAAACCAGTACCGCCTGGTCCAAAGTTTCCCTCCTTTCCACCAACTTACAAGACATTAGCATATGCGACGTCTCCAACTCCGGCAAAACCGACCTCATCCTCCTCTGGTCCGACAAAATCGCTCTATTGGCCCAGACCTACCTCCCACGTGACCAAACCGACATCGAAGTGGAGTACATGTGGCAAACCACTGACGGCACTACTTTCGGGTACGTGCTTTACATGCTGGACATTGCCGCAGGGAGTTGGGACTCGATCGTCACATCCGACCTGAGCAACTCGAAGCAGCTGGATTTAGTGCTGTACTCGGAGACGCAACATAGGATTGTATGGGGGCGGAGAGCCTTTAAGACGCCTATAGGACTGGGGTGGGACCCGAATTTCTGGGTGTATGTGATGTGCTATGTGATTTTGGCGACGTTGGTGCTGGTCACGATGCACTTCTATTGGGACTCGAAGGTGCAGGAGGAGGAGCGGAAGCTGTTAGGAGATGCAGAGGCGCCGAGAGTCGTGTGGGAGTCTGGAGAGCCGCAGTCCGGCGAGCGAGGAAAGCATAGGAAAACCACAGTCTAGTGTAGGAACGCAGTTAGCCTCTAATGCAGTCTCTACATAGTGCTACTTCCTACTTTACACGTCATAAGTCACTACCCACCTTGCAAACACCTTCCTACACACCGGGCACTCCTTGCCTTCTAGCGTCATAACGCAGGTTTGGCAGACTACTCGATGTCCGCAGTCCAGAAACACAGTGTCGATTCCGCGCTCTCTGCATATTCTGCAGACTTCTTCTTCGGAGGTGGCTAAACGGACCACTTTCCCACTGCGTGTGCGGCCTTCTCTGCGGATAAAAGGCTTGCGCAGGGCGGATTTGAGGGCGGAAGGGGGAGATTTGTACCCAGCTCTCGGACTGCCAAGTAAGTCTATAGCGTAGTCTATGTCTGCACAGTATATTCCGCTGTCTGTTAATTCCAGTACTGTCGCCTTATCATACCCCAGATGTACCATTTCCTCCACAAACGCACTTCTCAGACTTTCGAACACTCTCGAAGGCTCGGTGAGCGGCGGGAGGTGAATTCGCCGCACAGAGGCGAGGCTATTGGAGACTTGGCTAGCGGCCCTATTCGCTTTAGCGGACTTTGGACGGATCCCGGCGCTGGTCATGTAGCTGAGGAGCTGGCCGGGGACTTCGAATAGGACTTGGCGGGCGAGTTCGAGTTGGTTTTCGCGGACTTCGCGGAAAGGGACGAATTGGACGATGTCGCGGGACATTTGTTTTTTCGTGGATTTGGAGAAAAGCGGCTGCTCGTCTGCGTCTAACACCTTCATCATTTCGAAGTTTTCCCCTCCGACTCCCACTATAATAATGCTCATTGGCAGTACACTCGCCTCCACGATTTCATTCAATGTCGCTTCCATATCATTAATAATCCCATCAGTAAGTATGAGCAGGATGTAGTACTGCTGGTTCTCCTGATTAACAGGCCTACTAGAGGCGTAGCAGGCCGCCATGTGGATTAAAGAACTGAACATAGTGGGTCCATGGAAGGTTACTTCCTTGCAGGTCCGCTTATAGACTTCCACCACTTGGGCAATTCCCTTCACTTCTGGGTCGAAAATGTCCTTATTTAGTGCGAAGCAGTGGGAAATGTGCTTGAAGTCGGGAGGCAGTTTCGCTCCGAAGCCGAACACAGGGATTTTCTTGTCACTATCATAATACTGCAGTATTTCCCCGACTTCCATAATAGCCTGTACATACTCATTAACTTGTGTGCCTTCCAGATAGTGCAAAGAGGTCTTTTCCAGCGGATTTCCATTCGACTTGGTAAAGTCCACTCCGATCACAAGGGATATTTCACACCCGCCATTCACATAGTCCAGAAAGCTGAATTCCTCAATAATCGCGAAGTCTATAAGGCGAATTACGCCTATAGCCGATGAGTCCGCTTTGCAGATATCGATGCAGAAGTTAGTCCTTTGCTTGCGCAGTTCTGATAAAGTGGTGGTAATTGCGCCTAGGAAAGTGCGGGATTGGGACCGCTGAATGCGGTATATTTCCAGCGTTATCAGCCTGGATTCGTCGCCTTTGCATAGGGCGGCCACTGGAAGCTTCACAGGCTTCCAGTGCGCGGGGTGGGTTTCGCACCGCTCGGACTCGTAGATTGGGACTTGGAGTCTGTCTCCTTCGTGCTCTCTGAGAATCCGTAGAATGAGGAAGTCGCCCAAACCTTCCACCTCCCAAATCATCCTTATCGCTTCGCTGGAGGTTTCTGCGGCTTCGGAACTCAGTGTGATTAGTGGCTTCGCACCTTTACGTCTGATTCCAGCAGCCGCAATCACTTCTTTGGACACAGTTTGCGAGGACGTGCACACCAACTCATGAATATTAAACAGCGTTTCCCCCAGCAGTGCATGTCTCGTCAGCACTCCCTCTTCAAACAGCGCTGTGGCTTCATAGACTTCAAAGCGAAGCTGCTGCTGGCGTTCAAAGGAGTAAGAAGTACAGAAGGGAGTGATGAATTGGGGGTTGGCGGTGTAGGACACTACCTCGGTGCGGCCGGCTTCGAGCCACACTCCGCTGCTTTGGTATTACGTCTGGGTTTCCTTGAAAATAGCGACGAAGGCGCAGGGATGTGCTGAAGTTAGAGTGGGTAGGTCAGAGCAGCGGATGGAAAGCTCGACCATGGATATCAGGTCTGTTTCCTCTTCGCGGGCGTGTAGAGGCAGTTCCGCCACCTCCTCTAGTTCCTTTTGAGAGTTAGATACGACCGCGTCTGTGTGAAGTCTACTGCTGTTGCGTGGCAAATCTTTGTGTCTCAAAGCCCCGCACCCCATTTATACTTATTTGAAGTCCTATTACTTGCAGTTGCTCGTGTGAGCAGCTGATTCACTCCTTTACCAGTGGGAAATGGCCCTCTAGTGCTGTTCTGAACGAAAAGACAGTTTTCCTTCGTGGCGTTCAGTGTTTAAACTGAGTCCAGTGCTTTATCGGATTTACTTCAATCTGTCCAGGCTTGATCTGAAATTAGTCCTATTATTCCGCTATAGTCTGCACCCTAACACCCAACCAAAGCTATATAGAGCGAAGACAGTCCTCAGACTGCGCCTTAGCGGCCACTAGTTAGTTGATGACAGAGTAGGACGTGGGGCCCAGTCTCACACCAGCGTTGTTGCTGTAGCGCCGGGCTTTGTCTTCTTCCTGCTGACTGAGGTTGGCAGAGCGGCCTTCCAACGCCGCTGCTTGCTGCTTGTCCAGCGGCTTGAGAGGGAACTCCGCTGCCGACTCATTGAACAAGCTCCGCAGTTCAAAGTAGTACTTCGCATACAACGCAGCCTTGACCGTCATACTGTACTGCAGCGCCTCTATGAACTTCTGCTCCAGTCTGTTGATTTCCTCAGTCGTGAAGAACGGGTAGATGTATGAAAAGTCCGAATTGCTGAGATACCTGTCATCCCACACTTTCTGCGCCACGAGCAAGGAGCACAGTACTGTTGGTCTCCAGTTCGTAGGCTGCAGGGGGAGACTGGTAAAGGCGATCAGGCGGTTGATGTAGACGAGGGAAATGATGCAGCACTCCGGACTGAACTGGGCGCAGTCATAGAGTGCTTTGTAGAAGTCGTAGATGTTCTCGACTGTGGGAGTGCGCCGCAGCATTTCGAGACGCTCGGTGTCGAAGGCTTGAGGGTGCTGGCTGATATACTTCTCTTCACTGAAGAAGTAAAGGTCCGAAGTCGGGTCAACCAGGCGAGCGAGCGTCGTGTCCTCCAGGACTTGCGAGTGAATGATTGTAGCGACTGCTTGAATGATGCTGTTGACGTTGGGCGCTGAAATCGTGGAGCTGACGTAGAGAGTCGAGGTGGAGTTGTACTTGCGCTCGAGCTGCACGTCTTCTTCAGGGCCACTCATTATTACGTAGAGGTAGTAAGAATGAAGCTTCGAGTCTTCACGATATACTTCTCGAACTTCCTCACTAACCTGCTGTTCGCGGTGATGGCGCCGTTCTACCCGCTTACAGCGCTGGACAAAGGTATGGAGCAGTGGCAAGTGGGCCTGGTGTTCTGCTTCATGCCGCTCACTACTTTCCTTGTTTCCCCTATCGTGGCGAAGCGACTTAGGACCTTAGGCCGGAGACGGACGTTTACAGCTGGGAACCTATTCGAGGTGAGCGCCAGTTAGAGTCTATCCATGGTGCTGATCGGAGTATCGGAATGGTTTGATACCGAAGTCTTCTTCGCCCTGTGTCTCCTCGCTCGCGTATTCTCCGGCCTAGGCGCGGCCTGTATATTCACAGTGGGGTACGCTATCCCGCAGAGTGACTACCCCGAGGAACTGAATGAAATTTTAGGTCTGTGCGAGTTCTACTCCGGCCTCGGTCTCATGGTCGGGCCTGTGGTGGGCAGTTCCCTGTTCTACTTCGCAGGCTTCCAAGGACTGTTCTACTCACTTGCAGTGGTGTTTCTACTCACTGCGCCGCTCATTTACAAGTGGCTTGGGCCGGACAGGCAGTACAAGGAGGGGAGCATTGTCGAGGAGCAGCCGGGACTCATGTGCTTCCGTATAATCGTGAACGCAATGGCTCTGGGGTACTCGATGGCAATGATCGGGTTCCTAGACACTGCCATCGCACCCCATCTATCGACCTACGGTGTGCGGGAGGAAATCATAGGCGTGATTCTGGCCTGCACTGACTGCGCCTACACCCTTTCCAGCTTCACCTTATCCAAAGTCCTCAAGCACTTGCCACTGCTGTGGGTGTTGGCCTTCGGGCTGCTAGTTTCCTCGGTGGCCTTCTACTTGATGGGGCCCTGGGAGTACCTGTTTCCCGCTGAGTTGAGTTTAGTGATACTGGGCATGGCTTGCTTGTCTATGGGCTTGGGAGTCATACTGGTGGCTACACTGCCCGCACTTGTAGAAGTGGCGGTCATACATATGGGCATAGAGAACTCCGATAAACTCTCTGATGATTTGAGTGGATTAGCCACGTCGTTTATGTCCCTAGGAGAAGTAGTGGGACCGCTGCTGGGCGGACTCATGGTGGACCTGTACGGCTTCAACGACGGGGCTGCAATCATGGGCGGAGTGGGAATGGCACTGTTACTAGTGTTCCTGTGGGTAGAAAGGAAGCGAATTTAGCACTAAAAACCCACAGTCCCAAACTAATGCACATGAAATCCTCACATTCACTCTTTTTGTATACTTCTTTTGGCACATTGGAAATTAACTAGCTAGAAGCCTCTTTGGAGTGTCTGCGAAGGTACCTTTCGCACTCTCCGGACCTGCTTCGAGGCTCGGAGAGGTCTCTTTCGTGGGGTTTCTTGGGGGTGGCTTTCTTTCTTTGCCGCTTGCGGCTTTCTAGATGGGCAATTCGCCTTTTCAGCTCCTCCTGCTTCTCTTCCGACTCTCGCATGAAGGCAAGCAGCTGAGAGGACAGGAATTCCTGCTCAACTTCCCTGTCTTTAGCAGGACTAGTGGCGAATTTCACTGTCTGAAAGGTAGTTTCTCTCTGTTTTTCAGGGACAATATCAGGCGGATTATGCATAAAATAGGACTTTTCCTGGGAAATAGTGCTTTTGGCAGTGCTGATTTCTTGCTTTAGTCGAGTCACTGTCCCTTCCAAGTCGGAAATCTTGCGTTGACAGGCGCTGTGGTCGGTGATTCGCTGCTCTGCGAGACTGAGGGAGAGGGAAACGGACTCCAGTTTGCAGCGCAAAGACTCGTTTTCTTGGGAAAGGGTAGTGACTGATTGGCGCAGGAAGGAAAGCTCAGTGATTTGCGGGTCCATACGAGGGGGAGAAGGGGGACTTTGAAGGCGCCGCTCGAGAGATTGCACATAGGTCTCTAGCGACTCCACTTTAGCCTCCAACTTCCCAGCTTCACTAAACTGCAGTCCAGCACTGCTTCTGGACTGCATGCTTTCCCTCAGTACTTCGTTGCTCTTGCATATATTCCGAATTTCCTCCTCGTACCTGCGGATCGCTTCTTCAGCCCGGGACGGACTGGCCATATTATGGCCGAAGCTACCCGCATAAAGCTGATGCTGGTGGGCGAAAGCGCAGTAGGGAAGTCCACGCTAATCGCCCAGTTCGTGAATGAAGGTCTGAGCTTTTCCTCGCAACACATCACGACTTTGGGGTAAAAGGCAGGATAGGGTGGAAACCAGGGCTAAGGAAGTGGTGCTGAAAGGCACTAAAGTCATTTTGCAAGTGTGGGATACGGCGGGAGTGGAGCGCTTTGCGACCCTCACAAAGTCCTTTTTCCGCAGTGCGGATGGGGTTATGCTTGCCTTTGATGTGTCTTCGAGACTGTCGTTTGAGAGTATTGCTAGGCAGGAACGAGCTTTTGGCTGCAGCAAGTGCTGGAAAACGCTCGCGATGACACCAAAAAAATGCTCGTTGCCACCAAAGCCGACCTGGACTGGGCCGTAACTCCCAGCGAAGCCCAGCGCCTGGCCGACCAACACAGCATGCCCTTCATCATCACCTCCGCCCTGAAAAACAGCAACGTGCAAGAGTCCTTCCTGAACTTCGGGGAAATGGTGCTGCTAAGCAAGCGGCAAGACAGTGAAGTGCTCCGGCTGACAGACAAGAAGCGGAGCAGAAAGCGATGTATCTGTAAATAAGTATCTATTTAGCGAGAACGCGCAGGAGGTTTTCCTTTATACGGCTTGAAGCCTTCACTGCAGCCTGTGCTGTAACTGTCTGCAGGTTGATGATTGGCCGGGGGTGCATACCTTCCAGTCCTTCCTGGATGTCTGCCTTCATAGACTGTAAATCAGTCACAGTGACTCCGCCTATATTCCTCAAGTCTTCCTGCGGAAGCGCCTCCATCGACCTGCGGTTTATTTCCTGCTCCATCACTGTCATTTTCTGTGACCGTTCATACAGTTGCGACCTCAGCTTTTTCATCTCGTTTTCCATTTCCTCCAGTTGCGTAGTCAACAACCCAACTTGGTTTTCCAACTGAAGCTTAGCAGTTACCAAATCCTTATAGTCCTGCCGCTCAGGCGGGTTCGGGTCTCGGGAGATAAGGCGGATGGCGGCGCCTTGCTTGCGCAGGTATTGAAAGTCTGAAGACTGCTGTTCGAGGGTTTCTTGCAGGTTGGCGACTTGCTTGGAGAGCTCGATTGTGCGCTTTTTGAAGGTGTCGGCGCGAGCGGTTTCTGCGGTGAGCAGGTCGCTGGGGACGTTTTGGCTTTTGGCGAGTCTTACAAGTTGCTCCCGGAGTAGTAATAACTCTGTTTCTTGGGCCTGCGATTCTCCCACTAGCGACTTGAAATGAGCGGCTTCTGCTTCCAATTGCTCCCGGACCTGTATATCTGTGCGCACTTGGTCCTCCAGCGTGGCAATCCGTTCATCCTTCTTTGCCATCATTTCCCTGAGCTTCAGTCTTTCTGCCTCTCCCTGCTTACCCCTGGAGTCCTGCCTCGCCTTCAAGTCCTCCAAATCCGCCTGAGTCTTGGCCAAGCGAATCCTCAAGTCTTCCCTTTCGGTCTGGTACTGCTTCGCCATCACCCCCTGGGCTTCTCTACCCTTCTGCAGTCTGCTTTCCATGTCTCTGATTTGCCCCTTCAAACTGCTGATTTCCAGTTCCTTTTCCTGTACTGTAGATGCACTGGTGGCTTTGCCGGAGGCTGTGACTTGCAGGTCGTCCTGCAATTCCCGGAGTTGGGACTCGAGGTTGGTCTTGGCCTGGCCTGTGAACTCTAATTCGTTCTCCTTTAGCCGCAGTCCGCCGAGTTCTTGGTTTAGCTTCTTCACTGTCTTCGCTAAGTATTCGATTTTGACGTCTTTTGCGCTCAGTTCGACTCTCAGGTTTTCGACTTCCTCCAGCAATTCCACGATCTTCTCATTATGCTGCGTGTCCACTCCCTTGCTTTCCTCCTCCACCCCATCTCTCGACAGCAGTTTATCGAAGTCATCCACCGCCTTTGCGCCTTTCGCCTTGGCCTGCAGCGTCCCTACCAGTCCTTTTAGTCGCTTAATTTCGATTTTCAGCTCTTCGCGACTGACTGCGCGGATCCGAGGCGGCCCGCGATTAAGGAAATCCTCAATTTTGCGGTTGCACTTTTCTTCATCATTCACCAAAGCACGCAGCGCTTCAATGACAATGTCTTGCATTTCAATTTCGCTTTTCAGTTTTTCAATCAGATCCGAGCGTTTATGCTCTGCTGATTGTCGCTTGAGAGTTGCGTTTTCCTTCTTTAACTCTTGAATAGACCGCATCAAGGCACGGACTTTTTGTGCTTGCAGTTTTGACAATTGGTCGACTTTTGCATCGTTCGCTGAGTCTTCTCCCTGCAATAGGGCGTTTTCGGCCTCTCGGTCTGCGAGTTGGGCTTCGAGTTGAGCGATTTGCTTCCTCAGTTGGTCCACCTGCTTCGCTGACATTTCTATTAGATGCGTGGTTACTAGTCTGCAGAGGGACAATGCTACGGGGAATAGTGGGAATTATCAGGGATCGAGAGATGGGAAGGCTTGGAGAGTCGTTTGGATTCTCGGTATTCCGAGAGGGTAATGACCACTAGGAGTGCTGTAGCTACTGTGGACACGCTTATAAGGAAGAAAAAGACGTAGTCCCAGCTGAAGGTCTGCAGCCAGCCAATTAGTATTCCGCCAGCCGCAGCCCCCAGCGACCCTACGCCGTTCATTATCCCGGTAACAGTCGCTTTGGCGTCGTCATTTCTTTTCGCTTCGCACTTTTCCGCTAAGTCTGCAGCTACAGCCGTACACATCAAATGCGACGCTCCCGCATTCATAAAGCCAATAATCGGTATAACGATGTAAAACAGCCAATAAGTCTCCTCATGAGACCCCACTTCGAAAAGCAGCAACAATGGTATGGTAATTCCCACCATAGGCATAAGGACGAAGGACCGATATCCCTTCATTTGGTCACTCAGCCAGCCGCCCACTGATGACCCCAGGATCCCTCCTATTGCGAACATCGCTGTAATCATGCCGATCACATGCCCTGTCAAGTGCACTCGATGTGACAGGAAGAAGGGTAGCCAGAACAGCATGCCGTATAGCAGCAATTTGACACAGGCGAAGGCGAGGGAGTAGGAGAGAACTCCGGGGATTTTCCAGGCTTCGAAGAAGTTGATGCCGTGCTTCGCTTGCCCTGAGCGGTGTTTCATCACTAAGAAGAACTCCTTATCACAGCATACATCTGCTGCAAGAAGGTCCAGAGGCGGCTTATCCTCAGCTACCAGAGCGAAGACTATACTCACTGTAGCCACTATCACAGCGCAGAGTAGCAGGATCGCTTCCCAAGAATAGCCTAGGAACAGCATCAAGCCACCCAGTTCTGCACCTATGACATCGCCCACTGAAGTACTGGAGCTCCAAATGCCCATTATCCGGCCTCGGGAGAGCCGGGGGAACCAGTTACCCATCAAAGCCACAGCACAAGGTCGCACTACAGACTGACAGAGTCCATTCGCAATCCACAAGCACACAAATAGTCCAATCACCTTGACTTCGTAAAACCCCAAGCCAGCCACCACCACAAGCACCAGGGATGTGAGGCCCAGTCCCAGTGACACCACTAGCTTGAGAGGGTAGGTGTCGCCTAGGTTGCCACTGAGCATGTTGCCGAAGGCGTAGCTGAGCATATAGGCTGTGTCCATTAGACCCATCTGAGTGGAAGTGAACTCCATTTCCTTCACCACCATTGGTCTGCCCATGGACCAGCCCAGCAAGGCCACATGCCTGGACGCCAAGCACACGAAGCTGACAGCGAAAATCACGCTTTGCCCGCAGTTGAGTCTCGACCACACCATATTAGTCTAGTCGTTTAGCTGGCACAGGAAGGCCGCGCCCTTGAGCACCCAGTAGTTCGGCTTGCGACTGCTGGGGCAGTCAATCGCGATGATGAAGTTGGTAGAGTGGCCGGTGGTGTCCAACACTCCTGCACGAGTGGAGGTTTTGTAGACTGGCATAGCGTATTCATCTGGGTCCTGGGTGTATGCTTCTGAGGGGTTGAAAAGAATCACCGGAGCCATGGAGTACATCTCGCCTGGATGTGCGTCTTCCAACTGCATACTGTCCAAGTCCCACTTGGCGCCTTCCATGTACAAGCCGTAGACCAGGCAGCCGTCCTCTGGAGGGTCTTCTATGCTTTCCGCGTCTACTGAGGTCTGCATCTCATATATGAAGTTCAGGATGTCGATTGCGATTTGGTACTTGCGTGCGAAGCTTTGAAGCACGGCGGTGAGGAAGCCTTGGGGGAAGTAGAAGGCACTCAGCCAGAAGGCAGAAGGTCGGCCTCCGACCACCCAGCTCCGCAGGAATGCGACTCTTTGAGTCAAGTCAGCGACCCAGGAGGCGAGTGGCCGCAGTGAGGGGTAGGCCACTCTTTCCCAAATCTCTGGCACTTGGTTATTGAGGAAGGACCGGTACATACTGTCCAGGTCCTTCGACATCACCACCAGTCCCTTAATGGCTTTCCGCAGGTCCTCCAGGCTCTTGCGCATCACTCTCAGCAGTTCATTGAAGCGCACCAGTTCCTGTCCTAGAAAAGTCGCAAGTGAGTCCATCAGTCCGTTCTTATCCTCTACAAAGGTAGTAGGGCCTGCTTCCGCCCGCTGCAGCTGCAATGGCAGTCCCTCTAGTATTTTCCCAGCCAAAGAATCCACTAATTGATCAGGAGTTTGTCCTCCTGCGCTGCCGCCAGTGTCTCTGGGCTGGATCGACAGCGCAATGCTGAGGATCAGGTCCGTTTCCTGCTTCTGAAACGTGATATTCGCATTATCATGCATACCGAATATTTCCGGCTCGTCAGTAAGCGGCAACGTCTCTGTGTAGGCCTTATATAGTGCCAGCGAGCCTTTCACAGGGATGTAATATATGCCCGACTTGGAAAACTGGTATGCGTCTTTTAGGGCTTCTGGGGTTATAAATATGTCCAAAATGCTCATTAAACAGCGTCGATCCCAGTCGTCGGTGACTCTGCCACCGTAGTTGATTTCCCCGGTGATGAACCTGATTGCGTCCCAAGGGACGGCGGTGCCTTCTTCGAGGAAGTTTTTGAGCATTGTGATGGAAGTCTCGAGGTCACTTTCGTTGAATTCGTAGCGAATGTTCCAGCCGAGAGGCCCGAACTTGCGACGCTCCTGCGTAACTGCATGGAAAAAGCAGAGACTGAGAAGCAGCTTTTTCCACTCATTAGGCTTGGAGGAAGTCTCCAGCATTTCGTCATTGAAGGTGTTCAATGATCGCATTACGTTTGTTTTAATGCCTTTCGGGGGCTCATTCGTAATCTTCACCCCATTTTGCAGCACAGGCACCGGGAAGTAATCAGCCGGCATAGAAGTCAAATACAGTCTGAAATCCTCATGTATTCCCTTATTTTCCGCAAACAGTTCCACGACTTTCTCAAGTTCCGGCATCCACGACTTCGACAAATGGCAGTTCTGCAACATTATCCACATCCCTGATTTCGTGCCTGCTTCGATTTCCTTGACAGCCCTGGGGCCCTGGCCTTGGCCGAGGGAAATCACGTTGAGTCGGTCTTGGAAGTTCTTGTCGCGGGCGAAGGCTTGCATCTTGCTGGTGGGGTCGGCGCCCTGACTGAGGATGAAGATGATGGGAGTCTTGCAAGAGGTGTCCAGGTACACTTCGTCCATGGAAGTCGGCGGGATTTGTACATACTTGCGACCCAGGGCAGCCTCCACAAAGTCAAGCACTGTAAACACCACCTTTTCCTCGCGGAACGCCTTAATCAGCAGCAATTTATGGAACTTCGCAACATTCTCATAGGGCTGTGGCAGGGGCAGAAGGTGGGGCTCTTTAGCAGAAGCCCACTCCTCCCAGACAGCCAAATTGGCCTTCACCACTTCTCCCAATCTTGGCTCTTTGAAAGGCAGGGAAATGTTCTGCAGAGTCACGACAATGTCCCAGGTCTTTTCTGTGAACTTCGAAGGAGCGGGATTGGGCGTTTTGGTGAAATCGCTTGGAATCATAGAAACGCCTTTCAGTAGCAATCCCCATTCAGTATCAGCGATTTCACCAGTTTTTCGTAGTATTTGCACTGCAATGAGGAAACTGAAAATGAGTTTGTGTGCATTAAACAAGCCTCGGCATACATTGAAAAAGAGAGTTTCAGTTATAGCAGTTAGCAGGATGGACAAACGCTGTGCCCTGTCCTCCGCCTTCTGACTGCTCTCAATGATGTTGTTGAACAGACGTTTGAAGTAGGTGAGAGAGTACTGGTACATGGGGTCAATCAAAGCTAAATCCGCAATAACAAAATAAAGGATTGAGCCGCGCTCGGCTACAGGGTGGTACTCCGCCCTTTCCTTCTCAATTTTCCGCTTGGTGTCTTCCGCTTCGATAATTTGCTTGTTTACGTTGTCGGCCACTTTTTTGGACTCCTTTAATTGCATGATCAGGTCTTCGTCATCAAGGATATTGCCCTTCGACTCGAAGAGACTTTGCAGGATTTTGTCCTCTAATTCCTTCATTTTGCGCTGGAAGTTGGCTAGCGAAGTCATGAGAGAGACCTTTTCTTGCTCGATGGCGGGCTGCTCTTTATTCACCACATCCACAAGCAGCTGCTCCTCCAGTCCTTGAGTAGTGACTGTGAAGTTGATGATCGTAGTTTTGATGCAGATTTCAGGCAAGTAGTGGGGATTGGCAAGTTTGGTAGTGATATATAGGCGGAAAGCGGTATCGTAGTCGACATCTTTGTCTCCGATGCGGATTGCATACCTGCCTGCGCCTTGGTCAATGAGGTTCTTCTGCAGGACAGGGTCCAAGACAGCAGGCAAGTTTTCGCCCACGTCTTCGAGAAGAAGCGGCACTCCGTTTCTCAGGCAGTTTTCCAACGCCTTATTGAAATCCTTATCATTCTGCTTCACCACTTTTATTTCCCGTCGGTCTCTTTCCTTGCGTTCCATGTTGCGGATCCACTTGTTCGCTTGCACCTGCGGGTCGATCATTAGTGGCCAGCGCTCACAGCGAGTGACGATGATACCGTTGTTAATGGAAACGTCATCGGAGGGCAGTTCCTTCAAATTCCAGTCCCTAATCACCATTGGATCTCCTAGTGTGGACTGCAAATCCACTCCTGCACTTGTAGGGATTTTCAACTCTTGGCACTGTTCAGTCCATAAGTCGACTAGTTTCTTGCGATACTGGCCTGTGAAGGGGCCGTAGTAGCTGATGCATGCTGCTGAGATGAACACGTCTCCGATCACATTTCTCAGCTGTTCGTTCAGACGAGTGACTGCCACTTGCCAGCGCTCGTTTTCGTCCTTCAGTGAAACTGTGAGGACGGAGGCCCGCTCCAGCCTGGCTTTGGTAGTGTTACACTCATTATCAAGGCTTTCTACCTCGTCCTGAGCTGCAGTCAGCCTGGCCTGCAGGTCCGCCACCTTTTCCAGTTCCTTCCGCAACTTCCCCTGCGATATTTTCAGCTTTTCATTCGCCTCCTCCAGTACTTTATTCATCTGCGCAAGTCGCTCCCTCTTCGGTGCAACCTCTTTGGACACATCCGCATACTTGTCAATTGCAAAGACCCACAGACAGAGAGACCTCGAGGCTTGATTGGTCTTGCCCACGATCTCAGGCTTGAAATCAGGCCTGCCGTTGATTTTCGCCTTGATCTTGCTGAGGACTTTGCTGGGAATGGTGTCTCTGGGGTAGTTCTTGAGACGGTCCAGCAGGCCTCCTTGCAGGGTTTTCTTCTTGATGTTGTCCCAGTCGTCTTTGTCGCCCAGCATGATGGCGACAGCCTCTAAGGTGAACTTGACTAAGTCGGGCGGCTGGGAGAAGGAGCGGATTTCGGTGATGTCCTTGCTGTTGATTTCTTCCAGAGCCCGCTCAGCACTGCGCACAGCGGGCATAGCTTCATCCAGAGAGGCTTGAGCGTCCCTCTGCACTTCGCCCACTTCCTCCTTCTTTTCCTTGACCTGGCGTTCCTCTTCCTCTGCCTCTTCCTTCACTTTATTGGCATCTGCAGTGTCTGCGGAGACTTTCACCATCAGTACCTGTGCTTCCGCCTTCTTCACTTCCAGAATTGGCTGCTTCACCTTCAAATCCGCCTGCATCTTCTCCACTTCGACATTGGTCTTTCTGAGCTGGTCAACACCCTTCATGTATCTATTGCGGTTGAAAGTCAGCTGGTTGCGTTTCTCTTCCAGCAGTTTGAAATAGCACTGAATCATGTCGAGGTAGCTTTTCGGAGTAATGTACACCTTGCGTCGCAACACTGCAAAGAACTCGTCTCCAAGTGTTTGCACAGAAGCATGCACTTCCACACATATGTGAGACAAAGCCTCTCGCATAGCCACAGCCTCGTCTTTCTGCAGTGAGTCTAATGGTAGGTCCATCAAACGACTCTGCGACACACTCAGCAAGGCGTCTTTCGGCCAAGGATCCACCCAATCCACAGTGCAGCAATTCACGAGAGAAGGGAACATTCGCATGCGCACACGCAAACTCTCCCCCACAGGACTCATGCACAGGACCACGTGTAAATTCGCCCGCACTCGCTTGACAAAGAAGTTGTACATGGAATCAGTCACTTTCAACTTGTCAGCGATAGGACGCAGGTCTGAATCCAGTTGGTCCAGGTCTTCCTTTGCGAACAAGTTCGGCACTTCTCCAGAGTTGAGGATGTTGTTGACGTCCTCGAGGAAGGACTCTTGAAGGATCTGAGTGTCAGTGAGGAGAAAGACAGTGGGCTGGGCTTCTGGCCCGCCGGCCTTTTTTAGGAGAGTGACGAGGTTTTCTTTGAAACTGGCCAGACCTGCGTCTTTGCTTAATTGCAGCTGGAAGGTTTCGCTGTGGGAAATATAGGCTGCGAGTTTAGTCAAACTCTGTTTGCCCGACCCACCCACTCCCACCAGCATTGCATTCCCCCTTGGTTGTCTCAGTATCCGACAAATGCGGGTCAAGTGCTCCAATGCATCTTGAAAGAAGACGAGTGTCATTTGACTGGGATGGTCCATGTTGTAGTTCTCCAGATACCTACACACCACATCATGCAATTTATGCATATCCTCCGCCTCTTCGTAGAACTTATCATCCTCGTCCACGTCTCCTCGCAGGAAATCCCCGAATAGGATGGGCTTGTGTTCGAAGACTTCCTCGTGACTCCAGTCCTTCCTGTACACTTGCAACAGCAACTTAATGATAGTCTCAGTGAACCAGTGACGGTCTTCCTTATTGATAAGTCGGTCATGGAACACTCTGGAAGCCTCGTGAATCCACAATCGGATCATAGTGTCCGGTTGCAGAAGTCGACGATGGTCACTCATCAAAATGCCCTGGAACACTTTCGACACGTCTCGTAGATTGAAGGTGTAGTGGCTTTTGATAGGCGTCGGCAGCATTTCCTGCAGCATCCGGTTATACAGCGTAATCGTGCTGCTCACCAAACTTCCACTCAAACCCTGAATTTCCGCCTTGAACGGCTTGAAGAAGCCCTCCACTATGCTTTTGAAGATGAGCGTCATAGCGTCTTCACTGGTCGGTGGGATGCACAGCATGTGGAAATGGCGGGTGAATCTAGGAGTGAGCGGGTACCTGCCTCCCTCTGGAGGAGCCGCACAGCACACTACTGTAGTGTCTATTATTCGAAAAGGCACATTCTTCGTGCGGTCATACAAAAAGCCCAAGTCGCAGTATTGCCGCATTAGTTCGATTGGAGGCTGAGCGCCGAACTTCTCCTTTTCCGGCATGTTGACGTCGTCAATCATAATGACGACTTTTTTGTTGCCGTAGCCACCGTACAAGTCCTTGCGCTTTAGCTCTAACTTCGAAACAATTGAGTTTTGTGTCTGCATGGATGAGGTTTGAGCGGAAAAGGTCAATAGTATGGGGAAAATCGGGTAGTCAATGTCGTCTTTCATCTGATTAATAGTGTCTGCGATGATGATGGACTTGCCTACTCCAGTGTTTCCTGTGATGAACACAGGCTTCTGATGCAGCAACTGCACCTTTAGCAGAAACGCAAATCTCGTAGTGTCCTTAGTCGGAACCACAATGTCATAAAAGGACTTTTCACTGCTGAACTCGAATTCCGGCTTGATTTTGTCCCAAGTCCTGTAATCGCCTGTTTTGCGCTCTGGACTAACGAAGGAGTCGTAGATGGAGCCTTTGGGCAGGTCGCATTCCAATGCATTCGTAAGGAAATTGTCGAACTTGTATGCGCTACTAGCGTCCAGCGCCCCTCCCAAAGACCACACAGTGCTGAAAACGAACACTTTGTCCAGAAAACGCTTGAAGTCCTCGAAGTCGTCTTTCATGCGAGGACAGGTGGTGGGGTCAGTTAGGGCTTTTACAAGACTGCAGAGACTCATCACAAGGCTAGTGTCGATGGTAGGGATCGGCTCACTCAGGTTTTTCCTGATAAACGTCAAAGTTTTCTCAATGTATATATCAAATAACCCACGCAAGTATTCCCTCGCTTCCGGAGTCCATGTGACTAAAGTCTTCACAATCCATGTGACTACATAAGGTCTCCACCCTACTGCCTCTACATTCATATACACCATACCACATCTACTCACTGTCGCAGGGGAAGCCACTGCTAGGTCCATTACTTCGAATAGCATCCGCATTTCGTTTTTCAGCTTGATGCGCTCAGAGTTGGCGAGACACAGCATTTGATTGTCGTCTAGCACAGTGTTCATGTTCTCGATCCAAAGTGCGTCCACTGGGCCGTCAAACACCACCCAACGTCGGTTTTTGTCCTCTCGAGACGAGTACTCACGCATGATATTGGAAGCCAGGCCATCCGTCCATTCCCCTGACATATTATACGCTCCATACAACTCATCCATCGTAATGCTTTTCGGGTTCAGCACAGTGAGCTCAACTTCCTGGAAATCCTCATTGCGAGCTTTGACCTGTTTGCGTAAGTATGTCATCGACTCTGCAAGTGTGCGGTAGCAGGTGGACTTCCCTGAAGCCGCAGGTCCAACAATCATCACTCCGAACCGCACAGCAAAGGTCTCAAACAGTTGAATTATTTTGAAGATAAACGCTTGTTCAGGCTGCAACTGGTTTTTCGTGATTTGCTCCCTTATGGCTTGCTCCAACTCTCCGTAGTCTATGAAGGGTACTTCCACACCGGGGAACAAGTCTCCGACGATTGCGAAAAACAGCACTAGGTCTTCCTTGAGGAATTTAGGCACATTGGAGTCTCGCATGGCTCTGATGAGCACGACGTCTTCGGGTAAGTCTGGGTCCTTGCGCTTCAGGGAGCCGGCCATGTTCAGCACACTTTTCACTGCTCTCATACCGAAGTCGTAGTGGTCCTGCTTGGAAAGCTGCTCGGAGCAGAGTTTGTACAACTTCGCCATTTTCCCTGAAAGCGTTTTCGCCTCTTTGAAGCCTTCAGCGAAAAGCATGATTTGAGCGATTAGCGTGTAGTCCGGCACCATCATAGACACAGGCCGAAACAGCACTTTCAGGTTGTCTGGCAGTTCCGTCCTCCCAGCATATCCAGGGTTCATAGTGATAAACACGCCCATTGCAGGGTTCAAAGGCACTGATTTATCCTCAAAGAGGAATTCAGCCTTGGCTTCAAGCTTTGCCACTCGAATACTCCGGAGTTGCTGGGCGATGACTGAAAGTACTTCGATATCTATTCGATTGAACTCATCCAGACAGGTCCAGCAGCCTGTGCTGCACAGTCCAATGAACAGCTTTTCCGTCATCTTGTTAGTGACTTGTTCGGAACAGTTGAAGACTACACAGTAGCGACCCAAGGCTTTCGCCAGGTCCTTGGTGCTTTCGGTCTTGCCGGTGCCTGCAGGGCCAGCAGGCGCGGCTCCCATCTTTATGTGAAGTGCGGAAGTAATGGTCAGCCAGCACCTATCAGTCAGCGGAGTTATGACTAGACGAGTGGTGGCGCCCATATACTCGTAGCCATATTGGAGAGTCGCATTTACCTGTCTCATCACACACTCTCCTTCCTCATTTAGCCAGTAAAACCGCAGTTGCTTCTGCCACCTGAAGTCGTTGATGTTACTCACATCGTCGTCTCTCAGACTTTCCACGATGTCTCGATTGTGGACATCCTGCGTGACCAGCGCTACAATCGACTTGCGCTTGATATTGGTCAAATCAGTGCGCACCAGTTGCGTCAAATCCTCAAGCTGGGAGACAATAGTGTCGTACCAGTCCGCCATAGAGTCTTGTGCACGGCCCAAAAGGATATCTTCAGTGCCGGAAGTCCACATGATATTCCCCACACAGGACACGACCTGGGCCAGGTTGTCGTCCACCCAGCCACCCCGGTTCGCCTCATCATACTCTTGGAACCCTTTCTTAATGGAGCGCTTGACACTATCCTGCATTGCGTCTTTTTCCAAGTGCTGGAACCAGTCCTCCACCGGGCCTCTCAGCTTCACTCCCCTTGTAGTGATTTCCAGCTCTTCGCCTTCTGCGGAAAAGATGGATTTCATATCGCTGTTTTGACTGACTTCCAGCGAATACACGTTTTCAAAGACCTTGCGCAGGTAGAGCTTAGCCGCCTCCACCACCTTGTCATGAGTGAGTGCTTTGTTGCTCGTCGAAGCCACCAACTTCAGCAACTCGTCGTTGGAAAGGAAGTAGAACCGGGGGTACTGCTTCCTCTTGCTTTCCACGAATTTGTCCAACTCCTTCTGAATGTGCTCCATCTTCTGGTTCCAGTCGACTAGTAGCTTGTAGCGCCCGGGGACGGAGGCTGCGTCCACTGCGTTGGGCCGCACACTCACTTCTTTCATCATTTCTTTGAACTTCTCTTCCACTGTCTTGAACACTTTCGAGTCCTTCACTTGCCGAGTTATTTCTTCGTTTTGGAAGATAGGCGACAGGTAGTTGAACTGCTTTTGCACATTTACCCACTCGTCAAGAGTCATTTGGAAACTGCCGAATTTCTTCTGCACCCGGTCCGCCAGCTCGAATATCGGTCCAATGAACCTGCTGGTGGTTATCGCGGATATATTGACCAGCGTGTCTTCCAGCAGAGTGACAATATCGTCCAGTTCAGAGAGCAGGAACACTCCTGGGAAGTCCTTATGTTCCTTCAGCACGAACTCCACGCCTTTCCAGCTGTCCTCCACTTCCTTAATCTGCCTTTCCAGTTCCTCCTCCTTATTCGCCTTCAGAGCGATTTCCGCGATTTCGTCTTTCTTGTCATTGACTCGCAACTCGATGAGACTATCGAGGGTGAAGCTGGGCTCGTTGATGTCGATTTCAGTCTGCAGGACTTGGCGGATTTGGTCCCAATGCCTCGGCTTGAGCGTCTTATCGCGCAGGTTAATGACGACTGGCATAGTGTTTTTCAGCTCCTCGACCTTGCTTTGCAGGATTTCCGGCACGAAGTTACCCTGGTCCTCCAGTCTTCTGCTTTTCTGGGAAATCCGGTAGTAGCCGTCCACTTCCTTGGAAATCTCCGCCACATCTATCAATGCGAACTGAGTCGACCGCCATTTCACAATCTTAAAGCCCCACTCATGTAGTGCATTCCACATATCGAATAGCAATTTGTATTGCTGCCTGGTTTCTCCCACTGCCTGGAAATCAGTGCGCTCCATCTCCAACTGGTCCTGGTACGTGTTAAACGCCTTCGAGCTTTCCCACATGAAGTCGATTTCCTCGCCGATTTCCTTCAAGTAGTCCACCACTTTGGCAGGCGGTTCCTCACGGTTGGACAGCATTTCATTTGCCAGTTTCACATTCACGTCTTTCACCTTTTTCTCTACAATCATGATTTTCTCACGCAGTTCCTTTGTGAATTTGATCTTGTCAGGCTCACTGCGTTCATTACTGGAGGTAATGCGCTGGCGGAGGAGATTCAGGTCTTGCTGTGCTTCGTTGAATTTCATTTTGTTCGACTCACCGAACTTCACATGGAACTCCTCCATGAGGCGCATCAGATCTTTGATTTCCAGGAACCTGGTCTCCATATCAGAAATTTTGTCAGCGATGTCTTTGAAGTGACGGTTGAACACGATGTATTCGTCTACATTGCCAGGCGCCTGGGCCAGCTTCCGGTTGGAGTCTGTGAGGATTGAGATGAGTGCTTGGGCCTTTTCGGTTGCAAGGTCAGGGAGCAGCTTTTCGATGGCGCGGATGCAGGCCTGAGGACTGGGCTTCAGTTTGCTTTTGATCCGCTCTGTGCGCAGCTGGAAGATGCCCAAGTTCTTCACCTCTTCCAACTCCGACAAGTCCTTCACCTGCTTGCGGTACCCCTCGATAGTGTGCTTGAACAAGTCATAGTCAGCAGTTCGCAGCAAGTCCACGTTCATCTTGCGGTTTTCCTCATACATCTGAAGGTACGGCAGGAAGGTTTTGGAGTAATTGCGCACTATAGTGAAAGCAGCAGAAATCGCTTGTTTAATACTGTCGTTTACTTCCACGAATTCTTCGTCGTTGATTGCCATTTGAAGCAGGTCGATTTCTTCGTCGAGTTGTTTATCTTCGAACTCCTCCAAGCGCTCTGTATACTTCTTGAAGTCAGGGGCGCGGATTAGCGGCTCGTTGTTGAGGACGACTGTCAGTCCTTTCATTATTGCATCGTCCACTGCACTTTTCACGATTTCCTCATCTGGGTCGAATGCAGCTGTCAGTCCATCGAAATCTCCTCCAATGACAAAAACAGGTAATGTCTGTTGCCGCAGCATGTTGCCTCTGGTTTCCTTCTTTCCATAGTCGTGTGCCATGGTTCTTAGCACCTTCCTTGTGCTGGTCATGGTGAGGTTGATTTTGGAGTCGAAGATTTGGTAGTCGCAGAGACGGATGAACTTGGCGAGGCGCTTGTAGTGCTGGCGGGTGATGGCGTCCTGCGTGTAGGGCATTTGCTTGTGAGAGCTGTCCCCTACCAGGAAGGGCTCAGCCTCCTCATTCTGATCCGCCACTCCGTCTTCATCCACAGTCGTGCGGTTATCTTTCTTGAAGGCGTCCATACTCTCCCTGCAACTCGTAGCCACTACCAGTTTCACAGCGTTTTCCAAGTCTTCCAACTGCGTCGCCACTCGCTCTCGCAGGTTTTCCTGGTCTCTCGTGAACTCATTGAGTTGGCTGGACTTGTCGAACTTGATGTCCACCAAGTCCCAGCGAGTGATTTGGAAGCTGCGACTGCGAACTTCAAGTAACGGTCCTCTGAGTTTGTCGTCAAGGATAAATAGCTGTTGCTCGAGGAACTGGGATCTGTCTACCATCATGTTCCTGCGCCGCATGTTCTTCCATAGCGAGTAGTTCTTCCATAGCTTGTATTGCCGGAAGAAGTTGATTTCCTTCAGACGACGGTAGAGCTTATACTCTCGCTCCCACTCGTTCAGGGTCAGGAACACAGCTTCCCCGTTCACGAAGTGAGTGACTCCTCGAGCGCTGATAGTGAGATACTCCGCTTCATTCTTCTTTTCGAAGGTCGTAAGTTCGAAGTCGTACGCCTCACCAGCTCGATTGAAGTACCAGAAGTCATCAGCTAGGTCCGGGTCCGACCGAATGACCTTGATGTAGTCATAAGGAGTGGGAGAAGTGCCGAGAAGAGTGGAGATGTCCTCTCCATGCAGACGTGGGCGGCCTTGCTTGCCTCTCGATCCTTTCTTCGACATAAAGGAGACCTCTGGGGATTGCGAAAGCTTGTGATGGGCGTCGAACGCAGGCTTCGCTTGGAGAGCAAAACCCCCGGGGGTGGTCTGCGCCTTCAACTTGACCTCAGGACTGAGTGGCTCCAAAGTAACCGGCTTTTTCAAAGGCGAGGCTGGCACCAGCTTCTTAGTGCGCGGGACTAGCAGCTGAGCTCCAGACTCTCCTGCGTGGTGGAACGCCGCGGAGGGCTTTTTCGGCAAGCCGCTCAGATAGAGGCGTTGCGCTAACTGCTTCTTGGCTTCCTCCGACATTTTACTATATACAGTCGAGACTCAGTCTAGCTTCGCAGACTAAACAGACAAAGAATGTCTGTGGACTTAATTGAAGTGAATTCATATGGAGGCAAGTGCGCTAAGAGAGCAGCTCGTGGCCAGTGCGCGGGCCTTGGTCGGCAGAGACTCCTTGCCCTCTCAGAGCGAGGGGCAGGTTTGCGACAGTGCAGCGTTAGTCCGGTGTGTACTGCATCAAGTGGGAGGTCCATTGGGCCCGAGGAACTTGAAGTGGAATCAGTGCTTTCTATTCGATCATCTCCAGGGAGACATCGCCAAGGACCAGTTAAAGCCGGGCGACTTGGTGTTCTGGTCCGGCATTTACTGGAACCCGTCAAAGCAGCAGCAGCCGCACAAGATCGTGCATGTGGAGCTTGCAACTGGAACAGGACAGGCCACTATTGGAGTGAGGGGTAAAACCGTGGAAGAATACGACTCTCTGCTTTTCTCCTCGCTCCGGTTTAAGGACTTGCACATTCACTGCAAGTCCATTGAGCCGTGGCTTCGCGGTCAATTCAAATGCGCGTGTTCTCAGCACAATTGGAACGCGCGTGGGAATGAAACTATACGCCAGACACTTGAAGACCCATTGCACGAGTCTTTACGGTCCTGGAAAACCTTCCTACTGGGTCCTGGTAATAATAACAGACTTGTGAAGCAAGCATTGCTGGAGCAGGGGTGGAAGCAGATGGTGGTGACTTCGTCTAGGCAGTTCAGAATGTGTTGGACGCAGACGTTGAGGGAAAGTGTGAAGTTGGCTCCTCAGGAAGGAAGGCAGTTGTCGAATCATGTGCCAGGACTGCACAATGTATTCACAAGCAAGCGGGCGCTTTCTCACCTTGTACGTCGCATCCCTGACTTCCCAGCTCCTAAGTCTTACGACTTATCCGACGACCGCGACTACCAAGCCTTCGTAGGCCTGCCCTCAGAAGGCATTTGGATTCTCAAGCCCCACGCCTTAAACCAAGGCATCGGCATTTCCCTGGTCCGCAACGTCGCCGACTTCAAGCGGAAACTCAGCAAAGCCGAGGAAAACCGGCAGAAGGTAATTCAGGTCTACATGGAGCCGCTGCTGCTGGACGGGTACAAATTCGACATACGGTTCTACACCGCAATAGCCCGCTGCAAGCCTTTCGTGACTCTGTGGTACCCGGAGTACTATGTGCGAAGGTCACTAATCAAGTACCAGTCTGATGCGACGGACTTGCTGGCGCACTTGACGAATGCGCACCAGCAAAAGGCGCACCCTGAGTTCGAGTCTCGCAAGGAGGAAAGCATTGTGTCTCGCGAGCAGCTCATAGGCAAGCTGGGCGCTCCCTTGATTGCACACGTGGAGAGTGAAATGGTGCGTATCAGTTCGGCGCTGTTCAGAGCGGTGGCTAGGGAAGCAGACCAGCGGTGGGGGTGCTTCGAACTGATTGGCCTTGACTTCATGCTGGACGACCAGCAGAAAGTCTACTTCATCGAAGCGAACACGAACCCTGCCCTGTTCACCGACACTGCAGTGCAGCAGGCACTGATCCCCAGAGTAGTCACAGAACTGATGCAGATCGTGCTGCGGCTGCACGAAGACAGACTGGACTTTCTGGAAGGAACCCAGTTCCAAGTGCTGTACTCTGAAGTAAAAGTCTCAGGGTAGATGATTTCTGCAGGTAGAATATGGAGAGCGCAGAGGTCACTTGGGAAAGAGAGAAGTTCATAGAGGGCAATGGACGGAAGGTGGATGCCTTGGTGAAGACTTTCAAGTTGGGTCGAGCTGACCACTTTCTTGAAGTGAACGTGCATCGAGAAGCCTGCAGACTATGTCCTGGAGTGGTCCGCGTGCTTGACAACAACATTGAAGGCGGAGTGCTGCGCCTCAAACTCGAGTTCTGTGAGCAAGGGTCTCTGTTGGAAGTGCTGAGAACAACCAAAACGACTCCTGCACTAGGACAGCTGGTGCAGTGGTATGATTCCATGCTGACTACTCTGGCAACTTTGCATGAAAACCGCATCGCGCATCGCTGCATTGACCTGTCCAATTGGCTAATGACAGCCTCTGGGGAGGTGAAGTTGAGTGACTTTGGCCAGGCGAAGATCATCAAATCGAAGGAAACACTCCAATTTCATTCCATCCGAATGAACAAAGCGTACTTAGAGAGGGATCTGCTGAACGGAACAGATGTGGTGCACAGTCCGTTTGCTGACGACATGTGGAGTCTGGGCAAGGTGTTCTTCGAGATGGCAGTGCGGAAAGTTTTCGAGCATCTCAACACCTTCAGTCAGCTGCACCTTGAGCAAAAAGTCACTCGTGAACTGACAAGCTTCGGCTGTCCTCAACTCACTCAACTAGTGCTAGGCATGCTTCACACCGACTCCAATCAGCGTCTTTCCGCCCAAGCTGCACTCGAAACTCTCCGCAAAATCACTCCTCAGATGCAGGAAGCCTTCGAAGGTCCGTGTCCTTCTTGCCTGAATTCGCCTGTCATGACCTTCCCATGCGGGCACGCTTCATGTGCACAGTGCTGGCGACAGAAGGTCGACGAGTGTGTGAAGTTGGAATGCGCGACCTGCCTGCGAGAACTACAAGTAGACGATTTGCTGAAGAACACGGAAGTCTCTAGAGAGCTGAAGCTGGAGGTGTTGAGAAGGTTCCAGAGTGCGTGTGAAGGTAGGAAAAAGTCTTGGAAGCGCTAATGCTAACTAGAGATGCTTGTAGTTGTAGACCACTTGCTCTAGCACGGGGAATGCGAACTCTGTGAAGTCGGAGTCTCTGAGGCCGAACTTCTCGAAGTGGTGCATGTAGGCCCGCGACTGCGCCATTTGGTGCGTTTTCTCTATCAGTTGATCCAATGGCCCGGCTATAGACTGTGAATTGGATACCAGTGTCGCTCTGCGCTCATACCTCTCCAGCAGTGCATCACTCCTGAACTCCTGGTACTTCGGCCCAGCCCAGTTTGTGTACAGCTTCGGATCACTCAGTTGACTTGTGTCTGCGTCCTGTACCGTCAGACCTCGAAGAATACAAGTAGCGCCTAACATCCGATTGCCCTTCTCAGCTGTCAAGCCCCAGTTGATCTTGGTGCCTGCAGCGTTGGAGAGAGCCATCTTCTGCACGCGAGTTAGGAGTTGGGGCCATATGTCAGCACTGAACTCCAAAGACTTGTGTGAAAGCAGAGGCACTGAGTAGGTGGACAGGAAGTTGTAGCTGGGCATGGAACACAAGTCTGCGAGTACTGCTTCATACGTACTTGTTCCGTACTGTGAGTAGGTGGCTAGGAGTCCTGGAGGGTGCACAGGTACGAATATCGAGGCTAGGACTGAAGTGATTAGTCCATTCATATGGCTGAATTCAGGCCGCTCGATTCCCAATTCGGACCTGGCGAGCTGGGCTAGCTGATCATTATAAAACACCAACACTCCGTCAGCAGATGTACACACATGGGACAGAGTCAGCACAGAGTTGTAGTTCTGCAGAATCACTTCCCCGAACTCGTGCGGCCAGACGACAGTGTTGAGCAAAGGAACGCAGGAGCCCAGAGCGTCCCGCAGACTTTCTGTCAGCTGCGCGCCCACACCAGAGCCTGTGCCACCGCCCAGCGAGTGAAAAATCTGCACGCCTGATAGACGGTCCGTGGCTTCCACCCGCACTCTGCACAGATCCACCAGCTCTTCGCGTGCAGATTCACCATGTCCCTTATAGCCGAACGCCCAGTTGTTTCCGGACCCTTCTTGCCGACAGTAGCAACTTTCGCTTGCATACTGCCAGGTGCCTGACCGCTCCCCAGTCTCCATACAAGCCTGCACGACTTTGGGCTCCATGTCAATCAGCACCGCTCGTGCGACTCTCCTTCCATTCGCTGTCTCTTCGAAGAAGGTGTTGCACAGGGAATTGCTGCAGGCTGGAGGCGCCACATCTGCTTCTTTGCTCAGTAGGTCGAAGAGTGCAGCGCCGATTTGATTGCCGCATTGGCCCAGCTGCACTGTTAAGATGGACATTCTGTAAGAGAGATGTCGGCGAAATTTCGAAATCGTCACATTTTGACGGTAATTTCAACACCTCTAGTATCCTGAAGCTGGGCTATTAAATATCCGCGCATAGTATAATATGATTTGGCCTAGTTCTCTGAAAGTCCAAGAACAGAGC
>Ga0247837_1000147_pt1 | contig 133386 bp, 100 predicted proteins | sample LaCtaG_2_FD_187115 | JGI IMG/M metagenome (GOLD analysis project Ga0247837, IMG submission 187115) | Freshwater microbial communities from meromictic Lake La Cruz, Castile-La Mancha, Spain - LaCruzMarch2015_14.5m | ecosystem: Environmental > Aquatic > Freshwater > Lake | place: Spain...
CCTGCCTCTCCCCCCTGACTCCCAACCCCCTACGTCCCCCAGCGACCCGACCGGTCTTCACCACCCTCGTTGGCGACTGCCCGCGCTATCCGCCAGCTATCCGCAGGTTTTCGCAGCCATCGACATGCGGGTTAGGTTGAGTGAAAAGCTCGCGGGCAAGACTTGCCGAAATAGAAAAATTGCCCTTTTCTTGTGATCCATACGCCCATTCATTGGCGTTTTCCGTCAACGGCTTTGCTCGCGTCAGGTCCACCGCTTTACATTCCTTTGTTATTGATTTTCCGGTTAAGTCAGCATGAATCACCGTCACCGGCTCTCCATCAAGAAGTGGTAGCATTTCCGTCGTTCCAAAAGCCACCAATGACACACGCACTGCTGCCCCGTCGTTGACCCAAGGTTCGTCGGCCCAGGCATTGAAAATAACGCCCGATCCGACAATGCGATCCAGAACTTTTCGGTTGGCCCCACCCCGAATGCTGTTGGTGGCCACTAGGCCGGCAAAGCGGACCCGGCCCGCTACGATCTGCGCCCGCGCCTTCTCGAACCAGTAGGTAACCAAGTCTGCCCCAGCCGGCACGCGTCCGGCATAGATCCGCTCCAGCGCGTCAAAATAGGCGTCACCTAATCCACTGCGCTTCTTGCTTCCACCCAAGAACGGCGGATTCCCCACGATTACATCCGCCTTTGGCCATTCGGCCTCGGTGCCATCTGGGTTTATCAAGGCATCCCGATGCTGGATAGCGTCGAGGGGCTCGAGGATGGGGTCTTTGCTGTGCTGGTAGCCGTTGCGTCGGCACCATTGAATGTCGCCGATCCACACCGTGACGCGCGCCAGTTCGGCGGCATATTCGTTGATCTCAAGCCCCAGAATATTATGCGGTCCGGTCTGCAATAACTCATCGGTCGTCACTATGCCCAGGTCTCTGGCTTCTACATGGACGCGCTTCTCCAGGTCGCGGAGCGCCTTTAGGGCCAGATAGAGGAAGTTCCCAGACCCACATGCAGGGTCTAGCACCCGGAATTCGTATAGCTTTAGCAGGAACTCTTGATAGGCATCACGGGCCTTACGAAGCGCCGGACTCCGGTTGGTTTTGCCATAGCCGGCCTGAACGATCGCCTTGGCCGCTTCCCACTCCCGCAACAGTGGCTGAGTAATCACCGGATCGATCAGCTTGCCGATAGTTGCAACATCGGTGTAGTGGGCGCCCAAGGGCGCGCGCGAAGACGGGTCAAGCCCGCGCTCGAATAGAGTCCCGAAGATGGTAGGATCGATCGCCCGCCAGTCCATGTCGCGAGCGGCGGCATGTAGTTTGGCCAGGTCTGATGGTAGCAATGGGGGAATGTCGATCGTATTGAACAGTCCGCCGTTAAACCAGGCGATGTCATGGTCGCCATATTCGCCATGCTGGTTTCGCATAGCCAAGAACAGCGTACTCAGGCGCTTTCCGGCTTTCTCGGTATCGCCGTCCGCATTCTTCAGCAAATCGGCGAAGAGATTGTTTGGTAGTAGCCGTTCGTCCTCGGCGAAGAGACAGAATAGGCATTGCACCAGAAAATGGGCCACGCGTTGCCAATCCTCGCCCCGCTTGCGCATGGTCTCCGCCAGGTTGGCGAAGGTGGTTGCCGCTTCCGTGGTGATGGCTTGGTTTGACTTGCTGGGCTTGAGTTTCTCGGGATCGGTGAAGACCCAGCGTAGAATCTCACATTGCGCGGAGTCGATCAGGTCCGCGAGGCGGATTTCGCGGGGTTCGTCGGGGTAGCCGGTAAAGGCGGTATGGATGATGATGCGCTCGCGATCGGCAACGATCAGCAGCGGCGGGCTCTCCAAGTTCAGAGAGTAATCCGTGAGTTGCTTGAGCGCGGCGTTTAGGTCACGGCCGGGTTTTTTGTTTTCCCAGCCGAAATGATTCCTCTTCCACACATCGGCCCATCCATCGCCTCCACCGGATTTCTTCGCGCCACGTTCAAAGCAGTAGTTGTCGGGATCGCGTGGCTTATCGACACCAAGAAGTTCGCACAGGTCGCTAAACCACTGTTGAGCGCCCGCCCGTTCGGTTAGCTGGTTGTCCTTCCAATGGGCGATGAACTGTTCGGGTGTCATGGGCTTACGTCTCTTCTTTGGTCAATTTGACGAGCTATCCGCCCCGCCATCGGCAGGGTTTTTGGCCAGGTGCGGCCAATTCCCCCGTCTACCAGAATCAGGGCGGGGTAACACGATACACCCGTTGCGGGGAAGAGTGCGACTGGTTCGCGATGCTTCGGGTCAACCAAGGCGCCGGCCGCTGTCCCAGCAGCGGTTACGCACGGTGCGATACGGGCAATGATCTCAATGCGGGTCTTGGTTCCATCGGCGTTCAGCGTCTCATGGGCCTCGGTTATGGTGTGACCGCCGGTTGCGCTCTTGTTCGGGGATCAGCCTAGACCCGGCCGAACGGGTTACACCAGCTTGGCGACCTTAAGCAATACACCGACGATGATGCTCGTTTGCAATATCCCCGCACCAATGACCCAGCGGGTTAGCTCGGCCTTGGTCTCGGCAATGCGTGCGTTCGTCTCAGCATTGTCGCGCTTCATTTCCAGGCGCAAGACCTCGATTGCGTGCTGTAGGTTGTTCTCGTGCTCGGCTACTTCGGCCTTGGTCGACATTTGCCGATCAAGGATTTCGGCCAGGGCGCGGGCCTGGGTCTCGGCTTGCTGCGGGCTGAATCCGCCAGCCTTGAGGGTGTCGGCATAGGCCAGGGTGTCAAGAATGAAGGTGGTCATGGGTTGGGCTCCGGGTGGGGTGTTCGGGTCACTGCGCGGCGGTTCGGCCGCGGGTTGGAAGCTGGGTAACCTCTGCCATGGGGGTCAACCCGGGCAACGTGACCACGTTGCCCCCGTCGCTACCCAGCAGCCGGACCAACTGCCGGCCGGGCATGTCGTTTTCCGGGTCCTTCACGAAGCGCCGCAACCATTTGCGCCAGTCGTCGGACAATGGCTTGTCCGCCAGGATGCGCCGGACCTCCCATTGCCAGCCTTCCAGGGCCGCGCGCTTGTCCGGCAGGAAGTCGTAACGGTCGTAATGCTTGCTCGCCACGTCGTGCAGGGCGTGGTTCTGCACCCGGTCCCTGATCTCCTTCAGTACGCCGATTTCAGACAGGCGCGTCTTGACCGTGCGCCGCAGGTCCCTGGGGGTGAACCTGGCGAGCGGGGTTGCCGGGTCACTGGTCAGCCGGTCAGTGGCCTGGCTGAGACTGCGGAACGGCATGGGGCTGTCAGGGTCGCCGCGCTTCGGGAAGACGCAGGGGCCGACCCGGGGCAGGGCCGCCAGCAGTCCCAGGGCCATCTCAGGCAAGGGCACGACATGCCCGCGGTGGGTCTTCTCGCCCGTCTTGAGCCGTTCGGCGGGTATGTCCAGGATGCGCCGCTCGAAGTCGATTTCACTCCAGCGGGCGTTCAGGATTTCCTGCACCCGCTGCCCGGTCAGCACTTGCAGCCGCAGGACGGTTGCCATCTCCAGGGACATACCGGCGGAGTCGAGCCGTCGCCAAAGCTCCCGAATCTCAGCCGCGGATAGCTCACGGTCGCCGGCCGGGGCGGAACCCTCGGGGCGCTCGGCTTCGGTAACCGGGTTGCCGGCGATCCGAAAGCGCCGCTTGCGGTCCTGGTTGCCGGTGCCGAACTCGAACGCGGCATGAAGGAACCGGAACAGGTTGCGCTCGACGGCCAGGGCGCCGCGCTCGCGGACCTTGCTCAAGATGCCTTCCACGTCCGCGGTGGTCACGTCGCGGGCCGGCTTGCTGCTCAACCGGGTTGGAACATTCTTGGCGAAGCTCTGCCGGGCGTCGGCGGCGGTCCCCGCGTTGGTCAGGGTTGCCGCGTACTGGTCCAGGAGCGTCCGCAGGGGTTCGAGCGATGCCGCTTCGTCGGCGCGTTGCCGACGGGCTTCTACCGGGTCGGCCCCTTCAACCTCCACCTTCGCCAGTTCGGACCGGGCCGCCTTGCGGGCCTGGTCCAGGGTCAGGGCGCCGTAACTGCCGATGGTCAGCAGTCGCGACTTGCCCGCCGCCCGGTAAGACAGGATGAAAGCCCGCTTGCCGCTCGGGAAGATGCGACAGCCGAAGCCGGACACCTCGTCATCCCACAGGACGCACCGGGCGTTGTTGGCGCCGGTGTAGGTCGCCGCGTCGAGGTCTCGCTTGGTCAGTCTCACGGGGTGCACTCCCTTCGGTTTGAGTCAGCACTGAGTCAGCAGAAGGGGGCGACTCAGGGCGTACCATGCAGTAAAGGATAGCACAGGGCGGCGGCCTAAGACTTTGTTACAGCGTAAAGAAGCGCAACCAACGGGAAGCGAGAGAAACAGGTCTAACCTGTCTACGAACCAGGTGGTCGGGAGTTCGAATCTCTCCGGGCGCGCGAATTTCTCAGGGACTTAGGCAGTTTTTTCGCCGATAGTCCCACCCCCCTGCGTGACCAGATCGTAACTCGCCGCCTTTGATGGCGGCGAGCGCGCTTCGCGCGTTTTCCGGTGCCAGGTGCGCATAGCGTTCGGTCATCGTCATCGTGCTGTGACCGAGCACGTCCCGCACCTGAGCCAGTGACACCCCCGCTTGGACCAACTAGGCTGCCCAGGTGCGCCCGAGCAACTCCCCCCGGCGCATCCCTTTGCCAAGGAGGGCTTGGGCCTCTTGGCGTTGGAACGCTCCATGCGTATTCCGCTGAAAGTGGCCACCGATTCCGGCGCGAAAGTGGTCCAACAGGCTGCTGGGCCGCGGCCCCGGCATGTGTTGGCCTGATCCGATTGCCTGCCCGACCTGGTGACCTTGAAATTCGGCTGCAAACCGCCGCAAGTCGGTGCCTTTTCGCATTTTCTGCCTCCAGGGGTGGGTTTGCTTTCGGCCGAGCTTGCCCCATACTTTGTCAACCGAAGTGTAAACTGGGCATGACAATAGAATCACCCGTGGATAAGCTCGCTAGATCCCCCCTTGTCTATGTGGTAGCCCAGGTGCGGATCGGGGCCGTCCTTAAGATGGGGGACTATGTGCCTGAGATTCAGGAGCACATGCGTCAGGCGGGCTACGCGCTCTACCGGCCGGGCGAGGTCCGGGACCTGCAGTTTGGTCCGGGCGGGACGGCGCTGCGGGTCGCCCGGCAGTGGGCCTTCGATCGCATTGATCGGACCACCGGCTTCCTGGTATAGGAGGGCTCCGTCACTTTCCACACCACGGCCTACGATACCCACGAGACCTTCTTCGCCGAGCTGCGGCAAGGGCTGCAGATCGTTCAGGACGCGGCGGGCATCGGGGCCATCGAGCGCCTGGGTCTGCGTTACGTCGATGCCTTCCAGCCCGACACCGATCGCAGTCTGGGCGACTATCTCAAGCCAGGTCTGCGCGGGGTCGCGTTGGACGACATCGGGGCCAGGCGGCCCAGATCCTTCACCAACCTGATCACCGAAACCGACGTGGGCGGACGGCTCGTCGTGCGGATCGGACTGAACAGCATTGGGATGCTGCCACCGGATCTGACACTGCCGGACCTCGTTTTGGCGCGGACCTTCGGTCGTGACCAGCCGATCGCGGTCTTGGATTATGACCACTTTATCGAACAGACGGAGCCCTTCTCGGTAGAGCGGGCAATCGAGCAATTCAACGCCCTTCATGGCATCGTATCGGCGGCCTTTGGCGCGACGGTCTCGGCGTTTGCACTGGAGAGCTGGCGATGAATATGACCATGTCGATCGCCGCAAATCCTTCCGCGTGGTCCGATTGGTCTCTCGGCACCGGCGATTTTGGTTATACGGCCACCGGGAGTGGCGTCCCGCTCTCTCGGGGTACGGGGCAGGGATGGATCGGCAGTGCACTGGTGGTGGCGTTGACCAGCGCCGGGGTGGTGGGTCAGTCAGCCTATGCCGTATTGGTCGGAACCGGGGGAACGGCCGAATACCTGATCGACCAAGGCCAATCCGCCGCAACCACGCCGGAGTCTTGGGGGGGCTGCTGGCGGAGATTGCCGGGCAACCCGCGGCCGAGCGGGCTGAGGTCCTGGCCGGGACGGATCTGGTGGCTGAGCTCAAGTCCACGCTGGGCATCAATGTGACGGATCTCGCCATGCTTGTTCGGGTCTCCCGTCAGACCATCTATGACTGGATCGGCGGGGGTCAGGTGAGCGAAGTCAATTACGTGCGCCTGCTCGCGCTGCGGCGGGTCTGCCTGGACTGGAAGGCACGGGTCGAGCGGCCGATGGGGTCTCTACTGCACATCAGGAATGCTCAGGGCCGCTCGCTGCTCGATTTGTTGGGGCAGGAGCCGCTGGACCACACCGCGATCGGACTGCAGATGGATGCGCTGGCGGCCAAGGCCGCAGCGCAGGCCGAAGAGCGACGGGAGCGCAACGCAAGACTCGCTCCCCTGAGCGAGAAGGACCAATACGAGAACGCATTGACGCATGCCATTCCAGCGGCTGATTCGTAGATTCTTTGCGGCCGGAGTCCCGCCGAGTACCCAGGACCAAGGGCTTCCGGGGGCCGAGTCGATCAAGGAACGCGGCTGGCGGCAGTGGTGCTGCGTCGCGAGCGCTGACATTCCATGAGGTTGGCGTACTGGTCCGCCTCGACCGCAATGTGGTCCGGCGCTCCGCCGGCCCGTGATTCTGCCCGCGGCAGGACCAACGACTGGTGGTGCGCGAAGCCATCCCGGACCGGTGGCAGGCGGGTCCTGCGTCCCCTCCCAATATCAACGTCCGTTCAAGACCTTGGACGGGATCGGACTTTACGATATATTGCGGTATCCTCCCCGCATGACCGCCGACCAGCGGGCCAAGAACTTCCACGCTGATCTTCCGCACCGAGTCCGAACTGACGGGGTGCCGCCCGCCCTCTTCGCGCCCTTGGCTGACCGGTGCGGGCCTTGACCTGGCGCCGATGCGGGCCGTCACGACGAGAACGACTGAATCGCACCATGGCCCTCAAGAAATCCGACCTCTACTCCTCCCTTTGGGCCTCCTGCGACGAACTGCGCGGCGGCATGGATGCCAGCCAGTACAAGGACTACGTCCTGTTCATGCTGTTCATCAAGTACGTCAGCGACAAGTACGCCGACAGCGACGACTTCGCCCCGCCCGTCAACATCCCCAAGGGCGCGAGCTTCAGGGACATGATCGCCCTCAAGGGCAAGAGCGACATCGGCGACCGGATCAACAAGCACATCATCACCCCACTGGTGGAAGCCAACGCCCGCCTGTCGAAGAGCGACTTCCCCGACTTCAATGACCCCAACAAGCTCGGCGAAGGCCAGGCGATGGTCGAGCGACTGTCCAACCTCATCGGCATCTTTCAGAAGCCCGAGCTCGACTTCTCGCAGCACCGCGCCGAGCACGACGACATCCTGGGTGACGCCTACGAATACCTGATGCGGCACTTCGCAACGCAAAGCGGCAGAAGCAAGGGCCAGTTCTATACCCCGTCCGAGGTCAGCCGCGTCATCGCCAAGGTCATCGGCATCGGGCCTTACAACGCCAAAGCCTCGACCACCGCCTATGACCCCACCTGCGGCTCAGGCTCACTGCTGCTGAAGGTCGCCGCCGAAGCCGGCAAGCGCATCACCATCGAGGGCCAGGAGAAGGACGTGACCACCGCGGGCCTGGCCCGCATGAACATGATCGTGCACGACTTCCCGACCGCCACCATCCTCTGCGGCGACACCCTGGCCGCGCCCAAGTTCAAGGACGGCGAACGCCTGCGCACCTATGACTATGTCGTCGCCAATCCGCCCTTCTCCGACAAGACCTGGAGCACCGGCGTCGCTACCGCCGACGACCCCTACCAGCGCTTTGCCTGGGGCGAGCCGCCGACCAAACAGGGTGACTATGCCTATCTGCTGCACATCATCCGCTCGCTGAAGGGGACGGGCCGAGGCGCCTGCATCCTGCCCCATGGCGTGCTCTTCCGCGGCAATGCCGAAGGCGTCATCCGCCGACAACTGGTGCGCTCCGGCATCCTGAAGGGCATCATCGGCCTGCCCGCCAATCTCTTTTACGGTACCGGCATCCCCGCCTGCATCCTGGTGCTCGACAAGGAGAACGCCACCGCCCGCCGGGGCGTCTTCATGATTGACGCCTCCAAGGGCTTCATCAAGGACGGCAATAAGAATCGACTGCGCGAGCAGGACATCCACCGCATCATCGACACCTTCAACCGGCAGACCGAGACCCCGCGCTATGCCCGCCTGGTACTCTTCGACGAGATCGGCAGCCCCGCCAACGACTATAACCTCAACCTGCCGCGCTATATCGACTCTGCCTCCCCGGAGGACCTGCACGACATCAGGGCCCACCTGGCCGGCGGCATCCCGGAGCGCGACCTCGATGCGCTGGCCGACTACTGGCAGGTCCTCCCCGGCGTGCGTGCCGCACTCTTCGAGTCCGCCGGCCGCCCGGGTTATGCGCGCCTGCGGCGGCCCTTGCCGGAGGTCAGGCCCGCCATCCTGAGTCACCCGGAGTTCACCGCCTTCAATGAGACCGCGACCGGGCTCTTTACCGAGTGGCGTGCAGCCGCGACCACACGCCTCATGGCCTTCAGCATCGACGGCCACCCCAAGGTCCTGATCGAGCGCATCGCCGAGGACCTGCTCGCCGCCTTCCGCCAGGCCCCGCTGCTCGATGCCTACGACGTCTATCAGCACTTGCTGGACTATTGGGCCGAGGCCATGCAGGACGATACCTATCTGATCGCCGTCGATGGCTGGGTCGAGGGCGCGCAGCCCCGTGAGGTCGTCCAGGTCAGGAACCGCGACAACAAGCTGGTCTGGCCTGAACCGCACGACTATCTGAAGGGCCGGCGCCGCTTCAAGTCGGACCTGATCCCCGCGACCATCCTGGTCGCCCGCTACTTCGCCGCCGAGCGCGATGCCATCGAGGCGCTCGACAACGAGCTCGCCCGGCTGGAGCAGGCACTCGATGAGCAGCGCGAGGAGCAGGGCGGCGAGGACGGGCTGCTCGCCGAGGTCGTCGAGGGCGAGGCTGACCGGCAGAAGATCACCGCCAAGGCCGTGAAGGCGCGGCTGAAAGAGATCGGCAAGGACCCGCTATACGCGGAGGAGCGGGAAGCGCTTGAGTCCTACGCGGACCTGCTGGAGCGCCACGGCGAGACCAAGGCCAAGCGCAAGGCCGCCCAGGAGGCGCTGGACAAGAAGATCGATGCCAAGTATCCCAAGCTCAGCGAGGCCGAGATCAAGGCGCTGGTGGTGGACGACAAATGGATGGCGCGGATCGATGCGGCCGTCCAGGGCGAGTTGGAGCGCGTGTCGCAGACACTCACCGGGCGCATCCGCCAACTCGCCGAACGCTATGCCACACCCTTGCCGGCGCTGGAGGATGAGGTGGACGTTCTGGCCGCACGGGTGTCTGAGCACCTCGGGCAGATGGGGTTCAAATCATGACTACCAATCTCACCCGCGATGCCGACTATCACCATCTGCTGGGCCGTATCTCCGAGGTCTACACCATCGGTCAGGTTCGCGCGAATCAGGCGGTCAATAGTGTCATGGCCGAGACCTACTGGCAGATCGGCCATGACATCGTAGAATTCGAGCAGGGCGGCAGGCAACGGGCAGACTATGGTAAGGCGCTGTTGGCCAGCCTTAGCCGCGACCTTAGCCTGCGTCACGGCAAGGGATTCAGCCGCAGTAATGTCATTCGCATCCGCCAGTTTTATCTCGCGTACCCAAAAGGTGCGACAGCGTCGCACCTTTTGAGCTGGTCGCATTGGGTTGAGTTACTGAAAATCGACGACCCGCTGGAGCGTCGTTTTTACGAGCAACAAGCCAGCCGCGAAAAATGGACGGTCCGCGAGCTTCAGCGCCAGAAAAAGTCCTCCCTCTTTCTGCGGCTCGCCGCCGGTAAAGACAAGGATGCGATTCTCCGGCTTGCAACCCAGGGCCAGTTGATCGAACAACCGGTCGACCTGGTGCGTGATCCCTACGTCTTTGAGTTTCTGAAGATACCCGAGCCCTACGCCATCTCCGAGACTGATCTTGAAACGCGGCTTTGCGACCACCTTCAACCCTTTCTGCTGGAACTGGGCAAAGGCTTCACCTTCGTCGGCAGACAATACCGCATTACGATCAACAACCGCCACTACCGCGTCGATCTGGTCTTCTACCACCGCATCTTACGCTGCTTCGTCCTCATCGACCTCAAGATTGACGAAGTCGAGCACCACGACATCGGTCAGATGAATCTCTATCTCGGTTATTTCGCTGCGGAGGAAAACACCGACGGCGACAACCCGCCAATCGGTATTATCCTTACCCGCGACAAAGATGAGCTGTTGGTCGAGTATGCCACCTACCAAATGAACAGTCAGCTTTTCGTGCAGAAATATCAGCTCTACCTGCCCGAACGCGAGGAGCTGCGGCGGGAGTTGGAACGGACGCTGGTTGAGGCTGCGGAGGTGGCAGGGCTTGATGATAACGGAGTAGAGAGTTGAATATGGAAGATCATCGCGATAATCGTATTCAATTGCCCACTATTAGTTCTCCATTGATTCCGCCCGGCTACAAGCAGACCGAGGTGGGTGTTATCCCGGAGGATTGGTCGGTTGCAGCGCTTGGTAACCTCTCCGATTTCATCACGAGCGGCTCCCGTGGTTGGGCACGTTACTACTCTGATCAAGGTGCACTGTTTATTCGCAGTCAGAATGTGCGGGGCGGCCGGCTCGACTTGGCGGACAGCCAATTCGTGAATCCACCATCAGGGGCCGAGGGCAACCGGACGCGAGTGGAGCGCTATGACCTGCTGATTACGATCACTGGCAACAGCGTGGGAAACGTCGCTTTGGTAGAGCAGGACCTAGACGAAGCCTACATCAGCCAACATGTCGGACTCGTGCGCTTGCGGGAACCATCTTCCGGGCAATATTTGTGTAGGTTTCTCTCGCCGGGTTCTCCAGGTAACGGGCAAATATGGGCCAGTCAATCTGGACAGAGCAAACCAGGTTTGACGCTCGGGAATTTGCACGACTTCTGGGTTGCTTTACCCCCCCCTTCCGAACAAAGTGCGATAACCGATGCGTTGAGCGATGTTGATGCGTTACTGAGCGGGCTGGACCGGCTCATCGCCAAGAAGCGCGGCCTCAAACAGGCCGCTATGCAGCAACTCCTCACCGGCCAAACCCGCTTGGCGGGCTTCCCCGGCGAGTCGGATAGCGTCGACTTCGGCGACATCGCAATCATTCGCAACGTAAAGGTCATCTCTTCATCGGCACCGGCCGGGACGCAATGTGTTGAATTGGATTCTGTCGGCCAAGGGACTGGACAATTGCTGGGGTCGATTGATGCGTCAGGGAGTTCGTCTAAGTACAGCTTCAAGAAGGGGGACGTGCTCTTTGGTCGACTGCGGGCATATCTGAGAAAGTACTGGCTCGCTTCCTTCGACGGCATTTGTTCAACTGAAATTTGGCCACTGATTCCTCGCGATGAGCGGCTTTGTGCTGGCTACCTTCATTTGCTCGTGCAGACGAATGGATTTGTGGATGCTGCTGGTGTGTCGTATGGAACTCATATGCCTCGGTCAGATTGGTCGGTGTTGAGCAAGTTTACGGTGTCGCTTCCTTCTGTCGCCGAACAAACCGCCATCGCCACCTTCCTCTCCGACATGGACGCCGAACTCGCGGCGCTGGAATCCCGCCGTAACAAGACCCGCGCCCTCAAGCAGGCCATGATGCAGGAACTCCTAACTGGTCGCACCCGGTTGGTCCAACCCGAAGACGTGGCGCACGCGCAGGTGAGGGTATGAGCGACGAACCCTTTCCGCAATCCGAAATCCTGCTCTACCAGACGGAAGACGGGCGCACACGTATCCAGTGTCGGTTCGAGAACGATACCTTGTGGTTGACGCAGGCGCAGATCGCCGAGCTGTTCCAGACCACGCCGCAGAACGTGACGCTGCATCTGAAGGCCATCTTTGCCGAGGGCGAGCTCGCGGTGGAGGCAACCTGTAAGGATTACTTACAAGTTCGGGTCGAGGGTGGCCGGGAGGTGACACGGAGCCTGCGCCATTACCGGCTGGAGGCCATCCTGGCCGTGGGCTTCCGGGTGCGCAGCCATCGCGGTACCCAGTTCCGCCAATGGGCCACGGCGCGCTTAGGTGACTATCTGGTAAAGGGCTTCGCCATGGATGACGAGCGGCTCAAGAACCCGCCGGGCAAGGGTCAGAAAGACTACTTCGACGAGCTGCTGGAGCGTATCCGGGACATCCGCTCGTCGGAACGGCGGTTCTATCAGAAGGTGCTGGACATTTACGCGACCAGCGTGGACTACACGCCCGACGACGAGACCTCGCAGCGCTTCTTCGCCACGGTGCAGAACAAGATGCACTGGGCGATCCACGGCCACACGGCTGCCGAGGTGATCGCCGAGCGCGCGGATGCCGCGAAGCCCTTTATGGGCCTGCAAACGACACGGCCCGGCGGCATCGTGCGCAAGGATGACGTGGCCGTCGCCAAGAATTACCTCACGGAGGACGAACTGCAGGTGTTGAACCGCATCGTGAATCTCTACCTCGAATATGCGGAGTTGCAGGCGCTGGAACGCAGGCCGATGACCATGCGGGACTGGGTCTCGAAACTGGATGAGTTTCTCAAGGTCTCGGGCCGGGAACTGCTGGATCACGCGGGCACGATTTCTGCCGAATCCGCAAGGGCAAAGGCCGAGTTCGAGTATGTCCGCTATCGTCGGTTGCTGGATGCGCAGCCGCAGCGCGTGGACGCAGAGTTTGAGAAGGCAGCGAAGGCGGTGAAGAAGCTGTCAAGGCCAAGAACATCGAAACCGCCGAGATCATGAGCACGCTCGCCGAATCCAATCCATTACAACCCTTACGCCTCTTCGGGAGCGCGCGGCGAGTTTCACAGGTAGATTCCCATGTCTGAACAAGCCCGCTCAGAGCGCCGAACCCAGAACCGCGTGATCGCCCTGTTTACCAAGCCGGCCGAGGACGGTGGACTCGGCTATGCCTATCTCGACGATTGGAGCAAGCGGCATAACAACCGCCCCATTGAGACAGCGCTGCTGCGCGCAAACCTCATGAGGCGCGGCTATTCCGACGCGCATATCTCTGCCGCCCTGCGCAAGCTGGAGCTGGCCGCGGATGTCACGGGCATCACGCTCTATCAGGCCAACCTGCGCACCTATCAATTGCTGCGTTACGGGGTGCAAGTGCAGATCGTCGCCGGCCAGGCTTTCGATACCGTGCACCTGATCGACTGGGATCACCCGGAGAATAACGACTTTGGGCTGGCCGAGGAGGTGACGCTCAAGGGCGGCTATGAGCGGCGCCCGGACCTGGTGCTCTATATCAACGGCATCGCCGTCGCGATGATCGAGCTCAAGCGCAGTTCCGTGGAGGTGGCCGACGGCGTGCGCCAGCTCATAACCAATCAGGAGCCGATCTTCAATCAGGGCTTTTTCAGCACCGTGCAATTGGTGCTGGCGGGCAGCGACTCGCAGGGCCTGCGCTACGGCACCACGGGGACGCCGGAGCAGTTCTTCGTCCGGTGGAAGGACGAGGCCGCCCCCGAGGCGGGCACGGCACTCGCGGCCGGTGCGCTGCTCGATCGGCCGCTCGCGCAACTCTGCAACCAGACCCGGTTGCTCGACCTGATCCACAACTTCGTCATCTTCGACGCGGGCCACAAGAAGGTGCCGCGTCCGCACCAGTTCCAGGGCGTCAAGGCGGCGCAGGAGCGGATCGGCCAAGGCGAGGGCGGTGTCATCTGGCACACCCAGGGCAGCGGCAAGAGCATCCTGATGGTGCTCATCGCCAAGTGGCTGCTGGAGCACGACCCGGATGCGCGCATCCTCGTCATTACCGACCGCGACGAGTTGGACAAGCAAATCGAGGGGGTGATGAAGAGCGCCGGGGTCATCGGCGCCGACTCGCCCTCGCCGCGCATCGGCTCGCGGGCGGAGTTCGTCGAGAAGCTGGGATCGCCCACGCCGCGCCTCCTGTGCGCCCTCATCCACAAGTTCGATCCGGCCGACCTGAAGGGTCCGGCGCCGCCCATCCATGGTCGCTTCTACGTCTTCGTGGATGAATGCCACCGCACCCAGGGTGGCGACATGAACACGCAGATGAAGCGCTGGCTCAAGGACGCGATCTTCATCGGTTTCACCGGTACGCCCCTGTTGCGCAAGGACCGGCGGATGACACGCGATGTCTTCGGCACCTACATCCACACCTATAAATTTCACCAGGCGGTGGCCGACAAAGTGGTGCTCGACCTCAAATACGAGGCCCGCGACGTGCCGCAACGGCTCGGCTCGCAGACGGCCATCGATCAGTGGTTTGAGCAACATACCAAGACGCTCAACAATTTCCAAAAGGCGGTGTTGCGCAAGCTGTGGGCGACGATGGAAGATCTGATGAGCTCGGGGGAGCGCAAAGAGCGCATCATCGCCAGCATCATCGAGGACTTCAGCCTGAAGCCCCGCCTCAACAACGACCGCGGCACGGCCATCCTGGTGACCGCCTCGATCTACGACGCCTGCCACTATTTCCGGCTGTTCCAGAACAAAAGCTTCGGTCGCTACTGCGGGATCATCACATCCTTCGAGCCGAACCACAACGCCATCTCCCGTGAGCCACGGGACAGCGACGAGCGCTACAAGTTCGATACCTATACTGCGCTCTTACAAGACATCGTGGCGAAGCCCGATAAGACCAAGGCTAAGACCTATGAGGAGGAGATCAAGCGCCGCTTCGTCGCGGAGCCGGCGAACCTCAAGCTCTTGATCGTGGTGAGCAAGCTGTTGACGGGCTTCGACGCACCGAGCTGCACCTACATCTATCTCGACAACGAGGAACTGCGCGACCACAACCTGTTCCAGGCCATCTGCCGGACCAACCGGCTCGATGGGGACGACAAGGACTACGGCTATATCGTCGACTTCAAGGAACTGTTCGGGGACGTGCAGCAGGCCATCGCCGTCTATAGCTCGGACGAGCTGGACCCGGACCAGGGCAGCGGCGGCGACAACAATGTACATCTCAAGGACTGGCTGGAGGAGGGCAGAAATCGGCTGGAGGAGGCCCGTGAGGCGCTGCGCTATCTCTGCGAACCGGTCACAGCGCCGCGTGAGGTCGAGCAATTCCTGCGGTATTTTTGCGGGGACGCGGCCAATCCCGCGGCACTTGGCGAGACCGAGCCGTTGCGGGTGGCGTTCTATAAGGCGGTCGCCGCCTTCGTGCGCGCCTTTGCCGCCATCGCGCAATACCTGACCGAGGCGGGCTATATGGACGCCGAGGCAGTTACCTTGCAGGCTGAGGCCGATCTCTATAGCGACATCCGCGCCGCCATTAAGCACCACTCGGGTGAGGAGCTGGACACCAAGCCCTTCGAGGGCGACATGCGCCACCTCATCAACACCTACATCCAGGCCGATCCGGCCGCCGCGCAAGGGACCCTGGACGGCTATTCCCTGGTCGAGATGATCATCGAGACCGGCATTCACGACGCCATCGCCAGGAAGCTCAACGCGACCGGCAAGCTCTCCCGGAACGCCATCGCCGAGGGGATCATCAACAACGTCCGCAAGACGATCATCCGCGACCAACTCGCCGATCCGCGGTTCTACGATCAGATGTCGAAACTGCTCGATGACCTGATCAAACAGAGTCGGGCGGATGCGGCGGCCTATGAGACATTCCTACGCAAGGCCGAGGAGCTGGTCAGACGGCTGGCGTCACGGCAGCCCGACGCCGGGGTGCCTGCCGCTCTGCACGGCAAACCCGAGGCCACCGTGCTGTACAACAATCTCGGCTCGATTCCGGCGAACCGCTTTCAGTACCCCAGGGACGATGAGGACAGGGCCGCGCTGGGGCTCAAGATCGACCAAGCCGTCCGGGACCACGCCCCGGCGGGCTGGCGGGGCGATCAGGCCCGGGAGGCCCAGGTGCTCAATGTGCTCTATCCCCTGCTCGACCGCGACCGGCAGGCCACCCAGGCCCTCTTCGATATCATCAAGAACCAGCCGGGGTACTGATGACCGAGACGATCCAGCTCGGCGAGATCGACATCGCGGTGACGCGCAAGGACGTGAAGCTGGTTCACCTCTCGGTGCACCCGCCCGCTGGCCGGGTCACACTGGTTGCACCGACCGGGACGCGTCTGGAGGTGGCCCGGGCCTATGCCATCTCAAGGCTGGGCTGGATTCGGCGCCAGCAGGCGAGACTGCAAGCCCAGGCGCGCGAAACGCCGCGCGAGTTCGTCGAGCGTGAGAGTCATTATCTGTGGGGGCGCCGTCACCTCCTAACGGTCGTTGAGCGGGACTGCAAGCCAGGGGTTTCCCTCGACCATAAGCGCATCCACCTGACCGTACGCCCAGGGAGCGACCCGGCGAAGCGCGCCGAGGTCATGCACCAGTGGCACAAGGCCCTGCTGCACGAAGTCGTCCCCTCGCTCATCGCCAAGTGGGAGCCGCGGCTTGGGGTGCGCGTGGCCGCGTATTTCCTGCAACGCATGAAGACTCGGTGGGGGAGCTGCAATCACACCGCCGGACACATCCGCCTAAACACTGAACTCGCGAAGAAGCCGAAGCACCTGCTGGAATACGTGATCGTGCACGAGATGGTCCATTTACTGGAGACAACCCACAGTGACCGCTTTATGACCATCCTGGGAGAGCATTACCCATCCTGGCGCGAAGCCCGTGCCGAGCTGAACGAACTGCCGCTGACGGCGGAGCTGTGGAGAGAGTGACCGGTGGGTGAGCTGGCACCGACGAGAACACGATTGGTATCGGGAGAATTCTGCATGAGCAACGAGGCCCTGTTTCATACCCTGACTGCCGCGGACATTGCCGGCTTCATCGAATCCGCTGAGCGGGCGGTCTGCTACGCGGGGCCCGGGATTCAGGAGGAGGTGGCGCGGGCGCTCCTGGCCGTGATGCCACGGGTCGGACCGGAAATGCTGACGGTCTGCCTGGATTTTGACGAACGCGTGATCCGTATGGGGTATGGTTCCTTTGATGCCGTGTCGTTGCTGCGGGATGCAGGGATCATGGTGCGCAACGCACCCGGACTACGCATGGCGCTGGTCATCGCCGACCGTGCCGGTTACCTCTTTACCCCCACCCCGCTATATCTGGAAGCCGACCCGGCGCCGGGTGCAGCGTCGAACGCCATGCGGATGTCGGGCGCGCAGGTGGATGAGGCGCTGGCGCGGCTTTCCCCCGCGGCCAAGGCAATCGCGGTGGCCCAGGCCGCCACGCCTGAAGAGCGGCAGCGCATCGCCGCCTTGCCGGTGGATGTCGGCTCCGAGCAGGTGACGGACAGAGAGGAAGAGTTGCAACAGCATCTTGACGGGTCACGCCAACAAGTCGTGGAGTACTACATTCCCCGCGTGCTCGATAACCCGCCCGACGCCCTGGCTGGACGCTTGTTGGAAGCGCCGACGGCAGAAGACGCGAAACGATGGCTCGACGGGGAATTGAATCGCGTTTTTCCCACGGCGGAAGCACTCATTGACGAAATGAGGCTGGAGGTGCGGTTCAAGGATGTGACTTACGAAACCCTGAAGCGCGAAGATTTTCTTAAGTCGGTGAAGGAAGCGTTTCCGCACATAGACTGGGATCGACCTTACGATGAGTTCAAGGCAGCGGCGGGTGGGGGTGGACCTGGGCGTGCTGGGTCAGCCGTGAGGGGATAGGGCCCAAGATCGGGGCCGCTTGCCGGATCTATGGGGGTGCTTTTCAAGTCGGGCGCAACCTTCGAGAATGCCGTCAAGCTGTATGTCTTCGACAAGCGGCTACGGCTATTGGTTTTGGATGCTTTGGAGCGTATAGAGGTTGCGTTACGCGTCGATGTTTCCCACAGTCTGGGTAAGCTCGACCAGTTTGCTTATCTGCGGCCCGATCTATTTCATCCGACGTTCGGCGTTGAGATAGATAAAGACAGTGGTCTCACCAGGCACCACGATTGGCTGAGTAGGCAAGCGCAATTGATCCGTCAGTCGAAAGAGGAGTTTGTTCGGCACAACAAGGCCAAGTATGGCCTGCCGTTGGCGATCTGGGTGGCCTGTGAGGTGTAGGATTTCGGTGCCATGTCCAGGTTGTTCGACGGCATGCGGGAACAGGCACAGGATTCCATTTCCTCCTTATGAAAGACCACCTGCTTGACTTCCCCGATCTGAAGCACCTGGGGATAGATCTCGCCGGCATGGGCGCGCCAACGGATTGGGTCGCCCGGTGGTAGCTGTTCCTTGCCAGCATAAAAAACCCCTTAGCAGTCTCCCCGCCGAGGCAGTTCAACCGAAAGGGGCCGTGTTGCCGCGAAGCCTATGTGCCGTAGAGCAAGGAATCAACCCCTGGGAAGAGGATGTGTTTTCACACCCCGAGTTCAGGAGGGGCACCCTGACCGCGCAAGCCGCTGCGAGCAGACCGGCGATGCTGCGCCTCCCGCTGTAGGGTGGTCGCATGCACCATGATGGCGGCGATGGGCACCAAGTCTCGATCAGTCGCCTTGCCATAGCGTGTTCAAACCTGCCTTTACCGTACATTAACGGTCACTGAAATGCTCGCGCGCATTGCCGTGCGCATTTAGCCCAAGAAAATGCGCGAAAAATGCGCGCCGCTCATTTCCGTGCGGGATCGAGACGGTAACAGGCCGAGCGCCCCGCGCCGTCGAGCAGGATTTCCGGGGTCTCCGCCCGCAGCTCCAGCATCAGGCGCACCACCTGGTTTCGGTCGTAGTGGGTGATCTGCCGGATCTCCTGGTTGCTGAGTCCCGCCCCGCCGCGGCGCGCGCGATCCTTCAGGACACTGAGGATACGGGTCTTGGCCGCCTCCCAGGCAATGCGCCGGTCGCGTTCGGGATGGCCGGGACCGGCCAGTTGACGGTGCAGGTCGGGGCGCAACGTCCAGTAGGTCCCGCGCCCGGTGCCGCCGCGCTCCAGATAGCCCAGGCCGGTCTCCATGTCGTTGAGCAGCTCGCGGGCCTCGGGCTCGGTGCGCTGGCACAGGCGCGCCGCGGCGGCCGTGTCCAACTCCGGGTGCGTCAGCAGGTCATGCAGGACCAGCAACTGTTCGACGCTTGGGATGCGTCCGGCCTTGCCCTCGTCTGCGATGAAGAGCCGGAAGGGGGCGGAAATCGGCTGCTTGCGGAACCGCACCAGCACCGATTCGCCTTGCTCGGCCAGCGTGGGCGGGGCCTTGCCCTCCATCAGCATCGACTGAAACATGCGGCGCACCCCCAGGTTCATGCGGTTGATCAGGCGCAGACGCACCAGGGCGTTGACCAGCAGGGGGTTCCGCGGGACCGGTCGGTGGCGCAGGATGTTCTCCGGCGAGACGCCGCCGATGAATCCGCCGGCATTGGCGATCTCCATAAGGTCCGGGTACTGGCTCACCAGCAACGGGCCGCCGATACGGAAATCCTGGTGGCACAGGGCGTTCATCAGGGCTTCGCGAAGGGCGATCTCGGGGTAGGCTCGGTACTCGTGGTGGAAGAGTCCAAGCTCCAGGGTGCTAATGGGGTTGTCGGCCATGATGCGGTCGAGGATGCGGCTCAGGGCCACGGGCAGGGCGTCGTTGCCGTCCACGCGGTCGCTGTAGCCCAGGTCGCTCGTCATGCGCGCGTGGGTCCAGACATAGCGCGGCAGGTGGCGGCGCAGGGCATCGGGGTGTCCGGCCAGAAAAAGGCCGGCGAAGGAGAGTCGGCTATCCCGGAGCAGGTCCAGGGTGGCGAGCAGGTCCTGGTCGGATAGATGCAGCAGGTCCTCGGGGGCGCTCTCCCGGCGTGCCGCATCGCGCAAGTGTTCCATGGCGGCGGCCGAGAGTAGGTCCGCCGGGCGGCCTTCAACCTGGCCAGCGGTGAAGTCGCTCTCCCCGGTTTCGATCAGGATGCTGCGGCGCAGGCTGCCCGTCATGGGTTGGCAGTCTTTGCCGATGCGCACCTGGTCCACCGCCTTCTCGCGGCTGCGCTCGGGCCACTCTTTGAAATCCAGATCCTGATCCTCCAGGGCATCCGCGGGTGCTGCGTCCAGCTCAGTCAGCAGGGCCTCAATGTCGCGCAGGGTGCGGGGCATGGCGACCTCTACTCCTTGGGATCGATCAGGAGGGCGCTGAAGGTCCGGGAGATGGTCGGCGAGGTCATGGTCAGAAAACTCCTGCGATCTGCTCGCAAACCGGGCGTGTAGTCGGTCACGATGATACCCCGCTAGGTCAGGCGACGGCGATCACACCGGCTATCGATGAATGTCATGGGCAAAGTCCTGTGCCGCCTCTTGTCCTGACCGGGTCAGACGGTATTGCTGTCTGGGACTCGTCGGCGTGTCGGGGTGTGTCTGTTCCAGCCAACCGGCGGCGAGCGCCGGTTGCAGGTAGTCGTAGAGAAAGGTTGGGCGATGGGATAATCTTAGAAGCATCATCAACGACTTGGCCGAGTAGCAGCCGTCCCCCATCGACGCCAGCAGGCGCCGGACTTGTTCGGTGGCTTGTACGGTCACTTGTTCGGTCGGGTGGGCCCCCAGGGCCTCACGGATCACACCCAACATGAAGGCGATAAAGGGCGTCGATGCGCCCTCGCGGGTGCTGTCAGCCAGCGCCCGATAGTAATCTGCCTGGTGGGCATGGACGATGCTCTCGACTGCGATAAGCGCCGCGCCGCTCCACCAGGCCGGCCATCAGCAGGGCATGGGCGGCGAGCAGGTCATCCTCCAACGCTGGGTTCCAGGTCGCGAACCGGTCGTAGGCCAGCAGCGCGTTGCGAACCTCCTGGATCTCGCGGGGCGCGGCAATCACCCGCTTCCCCTCCAGGATCGCGGTGATCTGCTGCTCGCTCAAGGTATTGCCTTCAATCGCCAACGAACCCTGAATGGTCCGTATGCGATTGATGCGCCGCAGCCGCAGGGCGGCGGCGGAATCCGCGGCCTGGGCATACTGGCCGACCCGCTCGGCGATGTCGGCGATGAGCTTGACGATGGCGGGGGTGATCGCGAGGGGCGGTGAATAGGGGGCGACCATGGGCTTCGACTCAATCCCGCGTTGCGCAACGATGTTATGCCATCTCGCCGACGCGTCTCAGCACTGTCTCGATCACCTGCGCCGAGATTCGGAAGTCGGAGCCGTGCAGACGGGCAAACGCGTCCCGCGCCGAGCCGATCAGCCCCCGCGTCTTGGCCATTCCGATGATCGCCGCGGTGCCGGCCACGACCAGGCCATGCTCCATGGCGACCGCACGGCCGGTGCGTTCGTCCAGCAACACCAGGCTGGGCCCGGGGTGGGCCAGGGCGACACGAATGCAGGCGGCCTCTCCCTCATCGAGGTCGGGGAGCACCACGGCGCTGGGGGGCGCATCCGTCTGCTTCAGCCAGCCCGCGGCCTCGGCTGCGAGGATCGCCGTCTCGTCGTGCAAGCCGCGGTTCGGCAGGACTTCCCGGCGGACCGCCGGGGCATCCAGACCAGGCCGAACAGTTCGCCCAGCCATGGCAGTCCGTCGCTGCGCGCCAGGCCAATCAGCGGGCTTGCGTCGGTCAGGACGAGGCGAGCCATGACTCCAGGGTATCCAGGTCTCGCTGCGACTTGCGCAGGGCCTCACTGGGATTGTTCTTGAGTCCGCTGACGTTGCCGGTCTCCATGCTTGGCTTCCATGGAAATATCTGATGGGAATAATCTTAGCAGAGGTACGTGCTGCTTCACACTGGGGAACGCCGCAACGCGAGGTCCTATTGGAGACGGTGGCGATGAGTTTGAGCAGGACGTGTGCGCGAGGGTAGGGCACACTCAGGCCCTCTGGGATAGTGGGCGGGGCCTGGATGACGTGACGGAAACGTGACGCCGTCAGGTCACGTGCCGCTCCCGCGTGTCTTTCTGAGTCACAGCAGCCTGGGGCAGGATGTGCTAAAATGTTGACTCTGAAGTGTTGTCTGGGCGCCCGCGTGGCTACGAACCAGGTGGTCGGGAGTTCGAATCTCTCCGGGCGCGCCAATCAAGAATAAAGGCTTAGCGGTCAACATCGCTAAGCCTTTTTTCGTTTCCGGCGCAGCGCGCTACCATTGCGGACGCCACGGGAACCAGATCCCCGAGCCGGGCCGGCTGTTCGATGACAGCGGGAAACCCGCAAGCTGAACCCTGAAGGACCCCCGCGCCGGATATGAGACTCACCCAACAACAACTTGAAGCCCACCTCTGGGGCGCGGCCAACATCCTGCGCGGCAAGACCGCCGGGCAGGACTACAAGAACTACATCCTCTCGCTGATGTTCTACAAGCGCCTGTGCGATCAGTGGGAAAACGAAGCGGACGAGGCCATCGCGGAACTGGAACGCCAGCAGGGGCGCGCCTTCACCGAGGCGCAGAAGGCCGTCTTCCGCGCCCGCGGGGCACACCGATTCTTCATCCCCCAGGACTGTCGCTGGGGCGACCTGCTGGCCGTGTCGGTCAACCTGGGCGAGGAACTCACCCTGGCCATGCGCGCCGTCGCCGACGCCAACGAGGAACTCAAGGGCGTCTTCACCGTGGACTGGAACCAGCCGGCCCCCGACGGGTCTGGCCGCCCGCTGATCCCCAACGAGGTGGTCCACGCCCTGATCCAGCACTTCAACAGCCACGACCTGTCCAACTTAAGCGTCCCCCCCGACGTGCTGGGCGGCGCCTACCAGTATCTGTTGAAGAAGTTCGCCGACGACGCCGGGGCCAAGGCCGGCGAGTTCTTCACCCCGCCCGAGGTCGTGGACACCCTGGTGCACATCCTGGAGCCGCAACCCGGCGACACCATCTACGACCCCACCTGCGGCAGCGGCGGCATGTTGGTCCATTCGGCCGACTTCCTGCGCGAGCAGGGCCACCATGTCACCTCGGCCCAGTACTTCGGTCAGGAGATGAACTGGAGCAACGCCGCCATCGGCAAGATCAACTCCGTCCTGCACGGGCTGGAGGCCCGGATCGTCGCGGGCGCCAGCACCATCACCGACCCCGCCTTTCGGACCGCGGGCAAGGTGCGCAAATTCTCGCTGGTATTGGCCAATTTCCCCTTCTCCGACGAGTTCTGGTGGCTCAAGCCCGAATTCCAGACGGACGACAAGAAGAAAAAGGACAAACTCAAGAAGGAGACCTTCGGCAAAGAGGGCTACAAGGACCCCTTCGGACGCTTCGGGCGCGGCACCGCCTTCAAGGCCCCGCCCGCCGGCTATGGCGACTATGCCTTCATCCTGCACTGCCTCGCCTCGCTGACCGACACCGGACGCGCCGGTGTCGTCTGCCCGCAGGGGGTCCTGTTCCGCGGCCAGCCCGAGGTGGAGGAGACCGGCGAGTTCGACGACGAGGGCAACCCCAAGATCAAGCGCCGCAAGGCCGACGACGAGCACCTGATCCGCCGCGCACTGCTGGAATCGCGCCTCATCGACGCCGTGATCTCGCTGCCGCTCAATGTCTTCTACGGCGCGGGCGTGCCGGCCTGTCTGCTGATCCTCAAGAAGCAGCGCCCACCCGAGCGGCACGACCAGGTGTTGCTGGTCTATGCCGCCCGCCACTTCCGCGAACTCTCCAACCAGAACGAGCTACGCCCGCAGGATGTGATGCGCATCCTGGTGCATGCGCACGCCTATGGCGACCCGGCCAAGGTGCCGGACCTGGTGGCCCGGCACCGCCTTCGCATCGGCAAACAGATCGACGCCCGTGAGACCGATGAGGTGGAACGTCTGGAGGCCGAATACGCCGACTGGGCCGATACCCTCACCCGGCTGGAGACACAACTGACCAAGGACAGTTCAGCGCTCGCCAGGCTCACCGCCGGGACCATCAGGGATAAGGCGAAGACAGCACTCGCCAAGCTCCAGGCCCAGCGTGACCGGGCTGCCGCCAAGGTGGCCGAGCGCGACGAGAAGATTGCCGAGGCGCGGCGCCGGGCAGAGGACGACCGGCGCGATGTCGAGGCGGTGGGTGCCGAGTTGGGCGCGCTCTATGCCGATCCGGATGAACTGCTCAAACATGCCCGCGTGGTTGGAATTAATGAGATCGAGGAAAATGAATTCAATCTCAATATTCCGCGGTATGTGGATACGTTCGAGCCGGAGCCGCGGGTGGAGGTCAAGGACGCGTTGCAAGCGCTGCGCGACGCAGTGCAAGCAACTGTCACGGCAGAAGCCGAATTGAGCAAGCTACTCACGGCCGTCGGCTATGCGCAATAAACTCGATGCCCGTCATGACTTTATTAGACGATTTGGAACGCCAGAAAACTGGAAGCTCATCACTCTTGGCGAAGTTGCCGATGTCATAGGTGGCGGCACGCCAAGCCGAGACGAAGGACGTTTCTGGCAAAATGGAGCGATTCCTTGGGTAACACCAACTGATCTAACTGCAAACCAATCGAAATATATCTCCAGTTCAGCCGACTCGATCACCGAGGCAGGACTGGTATCGTCTGCGACGTTCTTACTTCCGGCAGGCGCGGTGCTCTACACCAGCCGGGCAACGATCGGGGCAAAGGCTATTGCCCAGATCCCTATTGCGACTAATCAAGGATTCGCAAGCTTCGTCCCCCGCGAAATTGACGGGGAATACCTGTACTACCTCCTCGAATTTTTGACACCAGTAATCAAGCGTCTTGCTGCTGGCACAACATTCGACGAGGTCAGTAAACGCGACATTCGCACGGTACACTGCTCCATCCCCACTCTTGCAGTCGAGCAAAGCGCCATCGCCCGCATTCTCGATGCCGTGGATAGGGCGACCGATCGGGCGCGGGAAGCCGAAGGGAGCATTGCTGCACTCAGGCGGGCATTGATGCAAGAACTTCTGCCTCCTTGGGCGGGTGTCAAGAGAGTCTATTTTGACCGAGTAAAGACAGACGTTGAATGCGTCGAGCTTACAAGTGCCGTCTGCGATGTTTCAAATGGGTCAACGCCATCCAGGACTGAAGGAAGGTATTGGCGTAACGGCCATATTCCGTGGCTTCCCACCCGCAAGGTCCATGATCGAATAATCACCAATGCAAATGAGTTCGTGACCGAATCTGCTCTCCGGGAATGCAGCATCCGCCTCTTACCGAGAGGCAGCGTCTTGGTTGGTATGATCGGGCAGGGACGGACGCGCGGCATGGCGGCGTATCTCGATATTGAAGCCTGTATCAATCAGAATTTTGGGGCGTTCGTGCCGCGTGAGAAAGTCGTTGGTAAGTGGCTCTTTCACTACTTCGATTATCACTATAACCGGCTTCGTGAGATTGGCGGAGGCACAAACCAAGGCGCGATGAATTGCTTCTTGCTGAAGCGCCTTCGACTGCCGCTTCCGTCTATCGAGAGACAACGGGAGGTTGCAGGCGTCTTGGATGCAGTCGAGGAGTTGATTCGTGCGTACCGTTCGGTGCGCAGCCACTACGAAACCCTCAAGAAATCCCTCATGCACGACCTGCTCACCGGCACCGTGCGGGTCACCGATTGCGAGCTCAACCCGCCCCCGTGAACACCCAGGAACTCACCGCCCTGCTCGACCGCCTGCGCGCCGAGCCGCACGAGGGCGAATGGCTGGAGTTCAAGGCTAATCGCTTTGAGCCGCACGCGCTGGGTGAGTATCTGTCCGCCCTGGCCAATTCAGCCTGCCTGCTGGGCAAGCCGCGGGCCTATCTGGTCTTCGGCATCGAGGACGGCACCCATGCCGTGGTCGGTACGGCCTTCGATCCAGCGGCGGAGACGGTCAAGGATCGGGATGGCCGGGGCAACCAGTTGCTGCCACTGTGGTTGTCATTGCATCTGCAACCCAACACCGGCTATGAGATTCACCCGTTCGACTATCAGGGCCGACGGGTGTTGTTGTTCGAGATCCATCCCGCTTATGACCGCCCCGTCGAATTCGACGGGACGGCCTATATCCGCGATGGCTCCAGCAAGACGGAGCTGCGCAAGTATCCGCAGAAGGCACGCCAGATATGGAACCGCCGGGTGGACTGGAGCGCCGAGGTCTGTGAGCGCGCGACCCTCGATGACTTGGACCCGGACGCTATCGCCAAGGCGCGCCTTGAATACAAAACCAAGTTTCCCGCAAAGTCCGCCGAGGTGGACGCTTGGGATACCCCGGTGTTTCTTAATAAGACCAAGTTGGCGATCCGAGGCGGGCTGACCCACGCCGCCCTGCTGTTGCTGGGGCGGGAGGAATCGAGCCCCCTGCTGGCGCCGGCCGTGGCGCGGATGAGTTGGATACTCAAGAACGACCGCAACGAGGAATTGGGCTACGAACATTTTGGCCCGCCCTTCCTGCTCAACGTGGATCGGGTGCTGGCGCGCATCCGCAACCTCACCGTGCGCGAGCTCCCGGACGGCACCCTGTTTCCCGTGGAGATGTCGCAATACGACCCCTGGGTGATCCGCGAGGCGCTGCACAACTGCATCGCCCATCAGGACTACGGATTGCGGGGCCGCATCAACATCGTCGAGACGCCGGGCGCACTGATCCTGAGCAATGTCGGGTCTTTCCTGCCGGGCAATGTGGAGGCGGTGATCCAGCAGGATGCCCCGCTGGAGGTCTACCGTAACGCCCTGTTGGCGGAGGTGATGGTCAACCTGAATATGATCGACACCCAGGGCGGCGGCATCAAGCGCATGTTCATCAAGCAGCGTAATCGCTTTTTTCCCCTGCCGGATTACGACCTCTCCGCGCCGGAGCGGGTCAAGGTCGAGCTTCAGGGGCGGATTCTGGACGAACGCTACACCCGGCTGTTGATGGCGAATACCGATTTCGATCTGTTGACCATCATGCTGCTGGACAAGGTGCAGAAGCGCCGGCCGATCACCGCGGAGGAACATCGTTCGCTGAAGGCCAAGAACCTGGTGGAAGGCCGCTATCCGAACACCGTAGTCGCCGGCAAGGTCGCTGCGGTGGTCGGCGAGAAGGCGAGGCATATCCGCGAGCGGGGATTTGATCGGAAATACTATGAAGACCTGATCTTGGCACTGGTGAAAGAGCACCAGCCAGTGACGCGAGAAGACATCGACCGGCTCCTGTTGGACAAGCTTCCGGAGGTGTTGGACGACGGGCAAAAGGAAAACCGCATCCACAATCTGCTCGGGAAACTTGCCAAGCAGGGGCAAATCCGTAACGAGGGTAGTCGCAGATGTCCACGCTGGGTTTTGATAAGTTCCAGCCCTTAGCTCGACGGAGCATCTTGTTTTTATCAATAAATGGCGTCCATCTTACTGAAAAACAACAAGACTTCTTTTGATGGGGCGGCTGGATAGCGCGCTTTCTCGACACCGCAATCAAGAAATCGAACAAGAAAGGACCGTCCCATGAGCGAATCCGGCTACGTCGAACTCCCCGTCATCGCCTGGCTCTCGGGCCACGGCAGCGCCACGCCCGGCAACCAGGGTCTGGGCTGGACCTACCGCGACGAGTCGGCGATGGCGGCCTTCGCACGCCCGCCGGCGGACCCGCTGGTGGTGTCCCTGCTGGTCGCGGCGATCCGGCGCATCAACCCGCAGGTCACCACGGACGCACAAGCGCTGCTCGCGGTACAGGCCCTGCGCCAGGCGATGGCCAAGCCGGACGGGTTGACCGCCAACCGTGAGACGCTGGACCTGCTGCGCGACGGGGCGCGGGTGGAGTTGGCGCCGGGGGCGGACGCGACCACGGTGCAGTTCATCGCCTTTGAGCCGGAGCGCCAACACCTCAACGACTTCACCGCCACCAACCAGTACCGGGTGCAGGGGGTGAAGCAGTGCCGGGACGATACCGTGTTGCTGGTCAATGGCATCCCGCTGGTGATCGCCGAATACAAGAGCTATGTCAGCAGCGGCAAGGACTGGACCGAGGCGGTGCACCAATTGCACCGGTACCAGCGCCAGGCGCCGCTGATGCTGGCGTCCAATGTGTTCTGTGTGGGCGCGGATGAGGACGCCTTCCGCTACGGCACCGTGCTGTGCCGGGATGCCGACCGGGATGCCGGCAAGGACGCGATCGAGCGCCACCTCGACACCTGGGGTCCCTGGCTCTCCAAGTATCCGGACGCGAAAGGCTGGTGGAACGATCCGGCGGCGGACGACCCGGACGATCCGCTGGAGTTGCCGGTCAAGGGCCTGCTGCGGTTGGCGCCCTGCCATGTGCTGGACTTCCTGCAACACTTCGTCGTGTTCGAGACCAAGAAGGGGCGCACGGTCAAGAAGGTGGCCCGCTATCAGCAGTTCGAGGCGGTGAACGACATCGTGGACCGCATCCTGGCGCTGATCGGCAAGCCGGTCGGAGCTCAGGACCGCACCGGTCTGGTGTGGCACACCCAGGGGTCCGGCAAGAGTCTGACGATGATCTTCGCCGCCTACAAGCTCGCCCGACTCCTGGGGTTGAACAACCCGACTATCCTGATCGTGGTGGACCGGCGCGACCTGAAGACCCAGATTGCCGACGACTTCGACGCCTGTGACTTTCCCGGCGTGCGCAAGGCGATGGGCGTCAGGGACTTGAAGGGTATCCTGCGTAACCCCAGCGGCAAGCCCCAGCGCGGTACCTTCGTCACCACCCTCCAGTCCTTCCAGCAGATGGGTGACCTGACGCCGCTGGCGGAGGACAACATCATCACCCTGGTGGACGAGTGCCACCGCTCTCAAAAAGGCGGCACCGCGGACAGCTACGCCATGACCATGCGCGTGAAGCTGCCCAACGCCTTCCGCTTCGGCCTCACCGGGACGCCCATCGACCGGGCGATGACCAACACCCATCGCGACTTCGGCCCGGTGATCGACGGCCAGCAGGAGCGTTATCTCAGCTATTACGGCATCAAGCGCGCGATCAAGGACGGCGCCACCCTGGAGGTGCACTACCTGCGCGACAAGGTGCCCTTCATCGTCGATGAGAAGGCCCTGAATGTCGGCTTTGAACAGATGTGCACTGAGATGGAGGTCGAGGACGAAGAGGCAAAGGACCTGATCCAGCGCCAGCGCTCGCAGTGGAAAGAGCTGGCCCGCCACCCGGACCGGGTGGAGATCGTCACGGCCAAGATGCTGGAGCATTTCCTCGCCCACCCCGACCCGAGCGGCTTCAAGGCGCAATTGGTGGGTGTGGACCGCATCGCCTGCGCCCGCTTCAAGGACGCGCTGGACACCAAGCTCAAGGCGCGTGGCTTGCCGCCCGAGTGGTCCGATGTCATCATCTCGGAGGGTCAGAACGACGACGATGACCTGAGCCGCTTCCATTACGGCAAGCAGAAGCAGGACGACTTGATCGACTACTTCAAGCTGACACCGGCTCAGTGGGAGGAGTGGAACCGGGAGCGCTACGGCGAGGCGCGCGAGCAGTGGCGCCCGCCGCTCAAGATCCTGATCGTCTGCGACCGGCTGCTGACGGGTTTCGACGCCCCGGTGGAGCAGGTGATGTACCTGGATAAGCCGCTGCGCGACCACAACCTGCTGCAAGCGATCGCCCGCACCAACCGGCCGCTGCCGGTGATGGACAAGCGCACCGGCCTGGTGGTGGACTATTTCGGCGTGTTCGCCAATCTGGCCCGGGCGCTCAACTTCGACGAGAACATCCGCGAGGAGGCGCTGATCGACTGGGAGGCGCTGAAGGCCACGGTGCCGGATGAGGTCGCGCGCTGCCTGGAGACCTTCAAAGGCATCCGGATCAGCGACACCCGCGACTGCCTGTTGGCCGCCCTGCGCGCCCTCAAGGACCCCGATGCCGCCAAGGTGTTCGAGGTCAATTTCAAGAGCCTGGAGCGTCTGTGGGAGGCGGTATCGCCCGATCCGTGCCTGTATGAGCACCGGTATGTCTACAGTTGGCTCTGTGGCATCTACATCGCCCACCGCCGCCGCCAACGCGGCGCGGCCTCGAGTGCCACCTATGGCGAACTTTCGGCCAAGACCCGCGAGTTGATCCGGCAGAACACCACCTTCATGGATCTGGCCATGGCCTTGCCGGTCTTCAGGATCGACAAGGATTATCTGGGCAAGCTCGACGACCTGCCCAGCGCTGCCGACAAGGCGGCCGCGCTGGAGGCAATGCTGACGGCAGAACTGACCGAGGACACCGGTGGCGGTTTCACCTATCGGCAGTTGGGCGACCGGCTGGCGCGGATCAAGGCCAACAAGGACGCGGCGGACAAGGCGGCGGAGGAGCGGCTGAAGGCCCTGCGGGACATCGCCGACGAAGCCGTCCAACGCGTCGAGGAGCCAGGCGCCCTGTACCTCACCCTGCCCGGCGAATACGCATTGTTCGTGGTCCTGCGCCAGTTTGCCGCCGGCAAGGATACGGTCTATCTGGCGACTTGCGCCCGCCAGATGGTAGCGCATCTGCGCGACAACCAATTATTGCTGCCGGGTTGGAGTAGTTCCAAGGGCGGACGGATGCGGGTGGAGAATTCGCTTTTGGCCGAATCCATGAATCCAGGCTATGCGGCCCTTGGCTTCGATCCGGACGACCCAACGCCGCCCTTCCTGGGGCCGGCCCTCAATGAATTGGTGACCATTGATGCCGCCCGCTGAGGCGATCCGCCCCAGTGTCTTGCACCAGGTCTCGCTCGGCGGGCGGGAACTGACGTGTCGGCTGGTGCGCTCCAAGGCCGCCACCCGACTCCGGATCAAGGTCAGCAAGCCCGACGAGGTGGAGTTGATCGTACCGGAGCGCCGCACCGACGGCGAAGGACTCGCCTTTCTCACCGCCAACGCGGCTTGGGTGCTGGAGCAACTGGAGCGTGCGCAACGCCGGCTGGCGGTGCGGCGGCCGGACCGTCGGGTGCTCGGTCAGGTGCTCCTGGGCGGGGAGACGATCCCGGTCCAAGTGGTGCGTCTCGATACCTGGCTGGGCCCGAACCGGATCGCGCTCCAAGACGGGGAGATTCAGGTCACCACCGGGCCGCACTCGCGAACGCCACCCGCGCGGTCCTTGGAGAACTGGCTACGCAAACGGGCGCGCGAGCACATCGAGCAATATGTCAGCGAACTGAGCCGGCGCGTCAAACGCGCACCCGGCAAGGTCTACATCATGGACCAGCGCACCAAGTGGGGGAACTGCTCGGGGCTCGGCAACCTGTCTTTCAATTGGCGCCTGGTGATGGCGCCCGACTTCGTGCTGCGCTACATCGTCACCCATGAGGTGGTGCACCTGGCCATCCCCGACCATTCGCAGCGGTTCTGGCTGACGGTGCAGAGCTTATGCCCGAATTCGGATCGTGCGCGGCAGTGGCTGGTGGCCAATGCCGACCGGCTCCTCATGGCAGACTGCATCGCGGCTGTACCACAGTAGCGGTTTGCATATCAGTGAATACCTTGGGTAAGGTCCTGTGCCACCTGTTGTCCGGACCGGGTCAGACGATATTGCTGTCTGGGACTCGTCGGCGTGTCGGGATGTGTCTGTTCCAGCCAACCGGCGGCGAGCGCTGGTTGCAGATAGTCGTAGAGAAAGGTTGGGCGATGGGACAATCTTAGCAGCATCATCAATGACTTGGCCGAGTAGCGGCCGTCCCCTATCGACGCCGGCAGGCGCCGGACTTGTTCGGTGGCTTGTGCGGTCACTTGTTCGGTCGGGTGGGCACCCAGGGCCTCACGGATCACCCCCAACCTGAAGGCGAGAAAAGGCGTCGCTGCGCCCTCGCGGGTACTGTCGGCCAGCGCCCGATAATAGTCGTCCTGATGGGCATGGATGATGCTATCGACTGCGATAAGTCCCGGGCCGCTCCACCAGGCCAGCCATCAGCAGGGCATTGCGAACCTCCTGGATCTCGCGGGGCGCGGCAATCACCCACTTCCCCTCCATGATGGCGGTGATCTGCTGCTCGCTCAAGGTATTGCCTTCAATCGCCAACGAACCCTGAATGGTCCGTATGCGATTGATATGCCGCAGTCGCAGGGCGGCGGCGGAATCCGCGGCCTGGGCATACTGGCCGACCCGCTCGGCGATGTCGGCGATGAGCGTGACGATGGCGGGGGTGATCGCGAAGGGCGGTGCATAGGGGGCGGCCATGGGCTTCGACTCAATCCCGCGTTGCGCAACGATTTTATGCCATCTCGCCGACGCGTCGTAGCACCGTCTCGATCACCTGCGCCGAGATTCGGAAGTCGGAGCCGTGCAGACGGGCAAACGCGTCCCGCGCCGAGCCGATCAGCCCCCGCGTCTTGGCCATCCCGATGATCGCCGCGGTGCCGGCCACGACCAGGCCATGCTCCATGGCGACCGCACGGCCGGCGCGCTCGTCCATCAACACCAGGCTGGCCCCGGCGTGGGCCAGGGCGATCCGAATGCAGGCGGCCTCTCCCTCATCGAGGTCGGGGAGCACCACGGCGCTGGGGGTCGCATCGGTCTGCTTCAGCCAGCCCGCGGCCTCGGCTGCGAGGATCGCCGTCTCGTCGCGCAAGCCGCGGTTCGGCAGCACTTCCCGGCGGACCGCCGGGGGCATCCAGACTACGCCGAACAGTTCGCCCAGCCATGGCAGTCCGTCGATGCGCGCCAGGCCAATCAGCGGGCTTGCGTCGGTCAGGACGAGGCGAGCCATGACTCCAGGGTATCCAGGTCTCGCTCGGTCTCGTCCGCGTTCAGATTCACCACGGCAATCCCCAGGCGGGAGAGGTGCGTCACGAACTCGCCCAGCGCCATCTCCGCCAACCGGGCGGCACGCGCCAGCGACAGGTTGCCGTCACGGAACAGCGCGGTGGCCAGCGCTGGTCTGACGCCCTTCGCGTCCAACACGCCGGCCAGTCCGACCCCGACCATCAGCGCATCGGGCTTGTCCCGGTTCATGACGACAACCAACTCGCGGTGCGACTTGCGCAGGGCCTCGCTGGGGTTGTTCTTGAGCCCGCTGACGTTGACGGTCTCCATGCCTAGCTCCCATGGGAATATCTGATGGGAATAATCTTAGCAGAGGTACGCGCCGCTTCACACTGGGGAACGCCGCAACGCGAGGTCCTATTGGAGACGGTGGCGATGAGTTCGAGCAGGACGTGTGCGCGAGGGTAGGGCACACTCAGGCCCTCTGGGATAGTGGGCGGGGCCTGGATGACGTGACGGAAACGTGACGCCGTCAGGTCACGTGCCGCTCCCGCGTGTCTTTCTGAGTCACAGTAGCCTGGGGCAGGATGTGCTAAAGTGTTGACTCTGAAGTGTTGTCTGGGCGCCCGCGTGGCTACGAACCAGGGGGTCGGGAGTTCGAGTCTCTCCGGGCGCGCCAACTTATCAAGGACTTAGGCTGTTTTTCGCCGATAGTCCCACCCCCCTGCGTGACCAGATCGTGACTCGCCGCCTTCGATGGCGGCGAGCGCGCCTCGCGCCTTTTCCGGCGCCAGGTGCGCAGAGCGTTCGGTCATCGTCATCGTGCTGTGACCGAGCACGACCCGCACCTGAGCCAGTGACACCCCCGCTTGGACCAACCAGGCTGCCCAGGTGTGCCCGAGCAGATCCCCCCGGCGCATCCCTTTGGCAAGGAGGGCTTGGGCCTCCTGGCGTTGGAGCGCTCCATGCGGATTCCGCTGAAAGTCGCTACCAATTCCGGCGCGAAAGTGGTCCAAGAGGCTGCCGGGCCCCGGCCCTTCATATGTTGGCCTGATCCGAATTGCCTGTACGGGGCAGGTGATCTTCCGCACCGAGCCCGACCTGACGGGGTGCCGCCCGCCCTCTTCGCGCCGTTGGCTGACCGGTCGCCATGTCATCGCTGTCCGACGAGCCCATCAGAAAATCCCCGCCCGGCAGTTCAACCATCACAAAGGGCCCGTCGCGCGCCAGCCGCAGCACGCGGACCGCGGGTGCCTGCGGTTCGACCAGGGGCCGACCGAGCCGCGGCTGCGCGTCCCAGCCGCGCCAGGCCAGCGCGGCGAGCAGCAGGCACCAGGCGGGGAACGACCAGGCGGATTCGAGCACCAGCACGCCCAGGAGTCCGGCACCAAGGCCCAGCGCCTGACCCAGGGCGGCGAGCCGACGCCAGTCGAGGGCGTTGAAATCGATTGGGATGGTTGGGCGCTGTTTCACTCAAGGCCCGCCCGCACGACCCGGTGGGAGCGGCTTCAGCCGCGACGCAAGCGCACCAGCCGCCGCGGCTTCGTCGCGGCTGAAGCCGCTCCCACCGCCTCGCTGCGCGAGGCAGCCAGGCATGAACCCGAGGGCCGAACCCCGAAATCGGTTACAATGCACACGGGGAGTCGGCCGGACAGTCGCTCTTCCCGCTCGCGGGGAGGGAGGAAAGTCCGGGCTCCACAGGGCAGGGTGCCAGGTAACGCCTGGGGGGCGCGAGCCCACGGAAAGTGCCACAGAAAATATACCGCCATTCCTTTTCCGGCGACTGCCGGAAAAGGCAAGGTAAGGGTGAAATGGTGCGGTAAGAGCGCACCGCGCCGGTGGCAACATCGGTGGCAGGGTAAACCCCACCCGGAGCAAGACCAAATAGGGGGGCGGGCAGTCTTTGGCTGCCGTGCGCGGCCCGCGCGTGCCCCCGGGTAGGTCGCTCGAGGCGCATGGTGACATGCGTCCCAGATGAATGACTGTCCGCGACAGAACCCGGCTTACAGGCCGGCTCCCCACTCCCCCACCCGCCCCACGCTGGCCCGGTTTTTGCTGGCCGCGCTCCCGCCAAACCGTCTGCACCCCAGGTCCTACCCGAACACTGGTTTCCAGCCTATTGATTTCTAATTATTTTGTGCGCAATAGGAGGACAATTCTCGGGTTCCCTTTTAAGTCGCTGAGCGTCAACAATAATCCCGATTAAGGGCGCTTGACGCTGGCCTAGGCCCTGACTACTATGGGCATGAAGTGGGGAAAAGTGGAAAAAAGTGGTAAAGAAGGGTAAAGACGTGTGCCACGGGGGAGATTTGAGTGTTCCGCGGGTCCGCCTACCTGAATCTGGATGCCAAGGGGCGTTTCGCGATCCCGACCAGGCAGCGCGAGCGTCTGCTGGCCGTGGGCGACAACAACCTGATCCTGACGGTGGACCGGGCTCGTTGCCTGTTGCTCTTTCCGGTCAAGACCTGGGAGCTGATCGAGCGCGACTTCGCTGACCTCCCGGCCTTCGACGACGCCGCCCGTTCCGTCCTGCGCCTGTATCTGGGCCATGCGGAAGAGCTCGAGATGGACACCCAGGGGCGCATCCTGCTGCCCCAGCACCTGCGTGAATTCGCCTTTTTGGAGAAGCGGATCGTCCTGGTCGGCCAGGGCGGGAAGTTCGAGATCTGGGACGAACAGCGCTGGAAGGATAAGACCATGGCAGACCTGGAAGATCAAAGTATCGGCAAGCTTGCCATGTCCTCCGCGCTCGGCAATCTGAAGTTTTGAGCGCACCGTGAGTGTCGCTCCCCATCGGTCGGTTCTATTGGAGGAAAGCGTGCAGGCGCTGGCGATCAATCCTACGGGTCTCTATGTCGATGGCACCTTCGGCCGGGGCGGCCATGCGCGCGCCATCCTGGCGCGACTGGGGTCCGCCGGCCGCCTGATCGCCATCGATCGGGACCCGGACGCCGTGGCCGCCGCGCGCACCCTGGCGGCGACCGATCCGCGCCTGAGTGTAGTGGCGTCCCCGTTCGGCGCCCTGGGCGCGGCCGTGCGCAGCGCCGGGGTGACCGCGCGGGTACAGGGCATCCTGCTCGACCTGGGGGTCTCCTCGCCCCAGCTCGATACCCCGGCGCGCGGCTTCAGCTTTACGGCGGATGGCCCGCTCGACATGCGCATGGACCCGGGCGACGGCGAGTCCGCCGCCGCCTGGCTGGCACGTTCCGACGCGGAGGCGATCGCGGCGGTGCTCTACGAGTACGGGGAGGAGCGCTTCGGCGGGCGCATTGCGCGCGCCATCGTGGCGGCGCGCGCCACCGCACCCCTGCAGACGACCCGCGCCCTGGCGGACCTGGTGGCGCGGGTGGTGCCGACCCGCGAGCCGGGCAAACACCCCGCCACCCGGACCTTTCAGGCCCTGCGCATCCAGGTTAACGACGAGCTGGGCGAGCTCAAACGGGCACTGGCCGCGGTGTGCGACCTACTCGATACCGCCGGGCGCTTGGTGGTGATCAGCTTTCATTCGCTGGAGGACCGCATCGTGAAACGCTTCATGCGCGACGAGGCGCACGGGCCCCGGTTCCCCAAGGGGCTGCCGGTAACCGCCACGCAGGCGTGCGGGCGGCTGCGGCTGGTGGGCAAGCCGATCCGTGCGGGGGCGGCGGAGGTAGCGGCCAATCCGCGCTCGCGCAGCGCCATCCTGCGGGTGGCGGAGCGCCTGCCATGAAGCGGGGGCGGATCTGGACCCTGCTGTTGCTGCTGTGTGCGATCACCGCCTCGGGGGTCTGGGTGGTGCATACCAAGTATCTCACCCGGCAAAATTTTACTGCGCTTCAGGAACTTCGCACCCAGCGTGACGGGCTGGACCTGGAGTGGAACCGCCTGCGGCTGGAGGAGGCCGCGCTGTCCACCGATGTGCGCGTGGAGCACAAGGCGCGCGACGAACTGGGAATGTATCTCCCCCGTGTCGGTGACGTAATGCTGATCGAAGAGGCCGGCCATGACTTCCCCTAAACGTCGGGTTCCGCACCGTGAGCGCGTGCGTGCCATGCCCAATCCGCAGGTGCGCCGCCAGGTGCTCTTGTGGGGCCTGGCGGCCGCCATGCTCATGGTCGCCTCCGCCGTGTTCTACCGCCAGGTGGTGGACAACGAGTTCCTGCGCGGTGAGGGTGAGCGCCGCTACCTGCGGGTCGGGGAGATCCCCGCGCGCCGCGGCATGATCCTGGACCGCAACGGGGAGGCGCTGGCGGTGAGCACCCCGGTGGAAACCGTCTGGGCCGACCCGCGCAAACTCGTGACCCGCCTGGAGGTCCTGCCGGAACTGGCGCGCAGCCTCGGGCTCAAGCCCGCGGAGTTGCGCGAGCGCGTCCAGGCCAATGCCGAGCGGGGCTTTATATACCTTAAGCGCCGGGTCAGTATCGACGAGGCCAACGCGGTCCGCGCCCTGATCAAGGCACGCACGCTGGACGCGGTGGACTTCGAGACCGAGTATCGGCGCTTCTACCCGGGGGTCGAGGTCTTCGGTCATGTCCTGGGCTTTACGGACATTGAGGATCACGGCCAGGAGGGCATGGAGGCCGCCTACGACAAGCTGCTGCGCGCCGAACCCGGCCTGCGCCGGGTCTTGCAGGACGGGCGGCGCCGGATCGTGCAGGAGGTCGAGCAGATCCGTCCGCCGCGGCCCGGCAAGGACCTGTCGCTGAGCCTGGACCGGCGGCTGCAGTTCCTGGCCTACCGGGAGCTCAAGGCCGCGGTCGCCGAGAACAAGGCCGTGGGTGGCACCGCCGTGGTGCTGGACGTGCGCACCGGCGAGGTGCTCGCCATGGTCAACCAGCCGGGCTATAACCCCAACGACCTGAGCGGGCGGGAGGCCGACCGGCGCCGTAACCGCGCCTTGACCGATGTGATGGAGCCCGGCTCCACGGCCAAGCCGCTGGTGGTGGCGGCGGTGCTGGAGCGCGGCCTGGTGACCCCCGCCACGCGCGTCAACACCAACGGCCCCCTGCACGTAGGGAGCAACGTCGTCAAGGACGTGCACAATTACGGCGGCCTGGACGTGACCGGCATCATCACCAAATCCAGTAACGTGGGCGTGGTCAAGCTCGCCCAGATGATGGACTACGCCGGCCTGTGGAAGCAGTACGACCAGCTCGGCTTCGGGCATCCGACCGGGGTGGAATTCCCGGCCGAGTCGCGCGGCGTGCTGCGCTATTACACCCATTGGCGGCCCTTCGACCATGCCACCATGGCCTTCGGCTACAGCTTTTCGGTGACCGCGCTCCAGTTGGCTCAGGCCTATGCAATCGTGGCGGCGGACGGGGTCAAGCGCCCGGTCACCCTGGTCCGGCGCACGCAGGTGCCGGAGGGGACGCGTGTCATGAGCACCAAGACCGCCCGCGCCGTGCGCCTGATGATGGAGACCGTGGTCTCCGACAAGGGGACCGCCAAGCGTGCGGCCATTCCGGGTTATCGGGTCGGCGGCAAGACCGGTACCGCCAAGAAGGCGAGCGGCCGCCACGGCTACGCGGCCGGCCGCTATCAGGCACTGTTCGCCGGGATGGCGCCGGCCGGCAATCCCCGACTGGTGATGGTCGTTATGATCGACGAACCCCATGGGGGCGCCTATTACGGCGGCGTGGTCGCCGCGCCGGTGTTCGCGAAGGTCATGGAGGGGGCGCTGCGGCTCTTCAACGTGCCCCCGGATGAGCCGACGCCCTCCATGCTGCTGGCCGGTGCGCGGGCGGCCCCATGATGTGGAGCTTGAAGTCGGTCGTGGAACGGGTCGGGGGGCAACTCTTGGGCGCGGACGCGTCCTTCAACAGTGTCGCGACCGACAGCCGCCGGGACTGCACCGGGCAGCTCTTCGTGGCGTTGCGCGGCGAGCGCTTCGACGGCCATGACTACGTGGCGGCGGCGCAGGCGCAGGGCGCCGCCGCCGCCCTGGTGGACCGGCCGCTACCGCTCGACCTGCCCCAATGGGTGGTCGGGGATACCCGGCTGGCCCTGGGCGCCCTGGCCGGCGCCTGGCGCGCGCGCTTCCCGGGCCGGGTGGCAGCGGTTACCGGCAGCAACGGCAAGACGACGGTCAAGGAAATGCTCGCGGCCATCCTCGCCCAAGTGGGGCCGACCCGCGCCACCCAGGGCAATCTGAACAACGACATCGGGATGCCCCTGACCCTGCTGGGCGCCCGGGACGAGGCCTTTTTGGTGCTGGAGATGGGGGCCAACCATCCCGGCGAGATCGCCTACATGACGGCTATCGGCCGGCCGGCGGTGGCGGTCATTACCAACGCCGGGCGCGCCCACCTGGAGGGCTTCGGCAGCCTGGACGGGGTGGCCGACGCCAAGGGCGAGATCGCCCAGGGGCTGCCGCCCGAGGGGGTCTTCGTGGTCCCCGGCGACTGCGCCTACACCCCCCGGTGGCGGGAGCTGGCGGCCGGTCGGACGCTGCTGACCTTCGCCCTGGATACCCCGGCGGACCTCTGGGCGGCGCGCGATTCGATCCAGACGCACTGGGACGCCGAGGGTTTTCGCACCGCCTTCGTGGCGAACCGGGGCGGCACCCTGCACCCCTTGGCGTTGCGCCTCGCCGGTATCCACAACGTGCGCAATGCCCTGGCCGCCGCCGCGGGCGCGCTGGCGCTGGGCGTCGAGGTCGAGGCGGTGCGCGCTGGTCTGCTCGCGCTGACCCCGATTCCCGGACGCCTGTGTCCGCGCACCTGCGGCGGGTTGCGGCTCATCGACGACACCTACAACGCCAACCCGGACTCGCTGGCCGCCGCCGTGGCGGTGCTGACCGGCCTGCCCGGACGCCCCTGGCTGGCCCTGGGCGACCTGGGTGAGTTGGGTCCGAGTTCCGAGGAACTGCACCGCGAGGTGGGACGCCAGGCCCGCACCGCGGGGGTCGAGCGCCTGTTCTGTGTCGGCGCCCGCAGCGCCGCTGCTGCTGCCGCCTTCGGCCCGGGGGCGGAGCACTTCACGGATCAGGCGGCGCTCGCCGCCGGCCTGCGCAGGTCCATGACCCCGGATACCCTGGTCCTGATCAAGGGCTCAAGGGCGGCGCGCATGGAATTGGTGCTGAGCGCCCTGTGCAGCGCTGACAGTGGCTAGTGGTCAGATTCCGGCATCTGGACCTGCGTCACCACCAACCATTCTCTACTTTCGACTGACCACTGACCACTAGCCACTGACCACTGACCACTGACCACTAGCTATGCTGCTTCTACTGACCGAATGGTTGACGCGCTTTGAAAGCGGGTTCACGGTGTTCCGCTATCTCACCTTGCGCGGGATCCTGGGGACCCTGACCGCCCTCGCCATTTCGCTCCTGGTCGGCCGGCCCATGATCCGGCGGCTGCGCGCCTACAAGATCGGCCAGACGGTGCGCGACGACGGCCCTCAGAGCCACCTGTCCAAGTCCGGCACACCCACCATGGGCGGGGCCCTGATCCTGGTCGCGGTCGGCATCAGCACCCTGCTGTGGGCGGACCTCGGCAACCGCTATGTCTGGATCGTGCTGGTGACGACCCTGGCCTTCGGCGCAGTCGGCCTGGTGGATGACTATAAGAAGCTGGTGCTCAAGAACCCGCGCGGCCTGGCCGCCCGCTGGAAGTATCTGTGGCAGACGGTCTTCGGGCTCGCCGCCGCGGCGCTGCTCTATGCCACCGCCCTGATTCCGGCGGAGACCGCGCTCTTGGTGCCCTATCTGAAGGACGTCTCCTTCCAACTGGGCCCCTGGTTCATCCTGTTCGCCTACCTGGTCATCGTGGGCGCCAGCAACGCGGTGAATCTGACCGATGGGCTGGACGGGCTCGCCATCATGCCGACGGTCCTGGTGGCCGGGGCACTGGCGGTGTTCGTGTATGCGGCTGGCCATGTCGAGATCGCCGGCTACTTGCGCATCCCGCACATCAAGGAGGTCGGCGAACTGGTCATCTTCTGTGGTGCCCTAGTCGGGGCCGGGCTCGGGTTTCTCTGGTTCAATGCCTATCCGGCCCAGGTCTTCATGGGAGACGTGGGCGCCCTGGCCCTGGGTGCGGCCCTGGGCCTGGTGGCAGTGGCGGTGCGCCAGGAATTGGTGCTCTTCATCATGGGCGGGGTCTTCGTCATGGAGACCATCTCCGTGATGCTGCAGGTCATGTCCTTCAAGCTGACCGGCAAGCGCATCTTCCGCATGGCCCCGCTGCACCATCACTTCGAGCTTCAGGGCTGGCCGGAGCCGCGGGTCATCGTCCGCTTCTGGATCGTGACCGTGGTGCTGGTCCTGATCGGGCTCGCCAGCCTGAAAATTCGTTAGTGGTCAGTGGTCAGTGGTTTGTGGTTAGTCAATAGTGGAGAGCGGCGAGTGACGAGTGGCGAGAAAAAACCGGCGGCAGTTGCGAGTCCCCACGCGGGACCCGGCGCGGATGCCCCGCGTCCGCTCCCCGCGCCGAAGTCAGAACCCGTAAGCGCGGGAGAGCGCAACGCTGCCTGCGCTTCTTCACTAGCCACTAGCCACTATCCACTAACCACTAACCTAAAGACCCTGGTGGTCGGTCTGGGCAAGACCGGTGTGTCCTGCGCGCGCTACCTGCGGGCGCAGGGGGCCTGGGTGGCCGTGACGGACACCCGCGCCGATCCGCCCGGCCTGGAGCAGGTGCGCCGGGACTTGCCGGAGGTAGCGGTATTCGTCGGGGGCTTCGACCCCGCCGCCTTCGCCGCCGCCGACCGGCTGGTGGTGAGCCCGGGGGTCCCGGTGGCCACGCCGCTGATTCGGCAGGCCTTGGCCCGCGGGGCTGAGGTGATCGGTGATGTGGAACTCTTCGCGCGGGCGGCGTGCGCCCCGATCTGCGCCATCACCGGCTCCAACGGCAAGAGCACGGTCACCACCCTGCTGGGGCTGATGGCGCGGCGCGCCGGCTGCCGCGTCCGGGTGGGGGGGAATCTGGGCGAACCGGTACTGGAGCTGCTCGATCCGACAGCTGACCTCTATGTACTCGAATTGTCGAGCTTTCAACTGGAGACCACCCCGGGGCTGCAGACCCAGGCGGCGGTGGTCCTCAACATCTCACCGGATCACCTGGACCGCTACCCGGATCTCACCGCCTATCGGAACGCCAAGGCGCGGGTCTATGAACGCGCCCAGGTCGCCGTCGTCAACCGGGACGACCCCGCGGTGGCGGCCATGGCGCGCACCCCAGAGCGCGAGATCGGTTTCACCCTGGGGGTACCGGTCGCAGGCGACTATGGGCTGGCGGGGAGCGACGCCGACCCGTGGCTGTACCGGGGTACGGAGCCCCTGATGCGGGCGGCCGAGGTCCTGATCCCGGGCCGGCACAACCTGGCTAACGCCCTGGCCGCCCTGGCCCTGGCGGACGCCTGCGGCCTGGGACTCGCCCCCGCGTGCGAGGCCCTGCGGACCTTCCCGGGGCTGGAGCACCGCAGCCAGTTGGTGGTCGAGCACACCGGGGTGCGCTGGTATGACGACTCCAAGGGGACCAACCCCGGGGCCACGGTCGCCGCGCTGGACGGCCTGGTGTCGGCGGGCTCGTCGGCGCGCGTGGTCCTGATCGCCGGCGGTGACGGCAAGGGTGCGGACTTCGCCCCCCTGGGACCGGCCGTGGCCCGCGCCGCCCGGGCCGTGGTCCTGATCGGGCGCGACGCACCCCTGATCGAGGCGGTGCTGCGCGACCTGATCCCCCCGGTCCCGCTGATCCCGGCCGCTGATATGGACGAGGCGGTGCGCCGGGCCGCCGCCCTGGCCCACCCCGGAGATGCGGTGCTGCTCTCCCCGGCCTGCGCCAGTTTCGACATGTTCGACAACTACGAGCATCGCGGTCGGGTCTTCGCCGATGCGGTGCGGAGGTTCGTCGCATGGCTGCTGTAACGCCCCAGGCAAGCCGTTCGACGGCTGCGGGCCGGCGTCGCCGGGGCGAGCGGCCGGCGGCCTTCGACCTCCCGCTGCTGGTGACCGCCCTGGGGCTGCTCTCATTCGGGTTCGTGATGGTCGCCTCCGCCTCCATGACCATCGGGGACACCTGCTGCAAGGACCCTTTCTTCTTCGTCACGCGCCACTCCCTGGCGCTGGGTTTGGCCTTAAGCGCCGGCGTGGTGGCCTTCACCGTGCCCGTCAGTTGGTGGGAACGCATGGGGGTCTGGATGTTCCTGGGCGTGGTCGGGATGCTGATCCTGCTCCTGATCCCCGGCATCGGGCACAACGTCAATGGGGCGACGCGCTGGATCCCGCTCGGGCCGCTCAATCTGCAACCCTCGGAGTTCGTCAAGCTGTTCGCGGTGATCTATATCGCGGGCTACCTGGTGCGCCACGCCGAGGACGTGGCGAATAAGCTGTCGGGATTCATCCGACCCATGATCCTCATCGGGTTCACCGCCGCCCTGATCCTGAAACAGCCGGACTTCGGGACCACCGCGGTAATGCTGGCGACGGTCATGGGACTGCTGTTCCTGGGGGGGGTCAGTGTCATGCCCTTCGCGGTCCTGTTCGGCACCGTCCTGGTCGGGCTCACCTTCCTGGTCATGACCTCCGAGTACCGGATGCGCCGCATCCTGTCGTTTCTCAACCCCTTCGAGGACCCCTTCAACTCGGGCTATCAATTGAGTCAGGCCCTGATCGGTTTCGGACGGGGCGAGTGGCTGGGGGTCGGGCTCGGCAACGGCATCCAGAAACAGTATTTCCTCCCCGAGGCCCATACGGACTTCATCGCCACGGTGATCGCCGAGGAACTGGGCTTGGTGGGGATGCTCGCGATCATCGGCGCCTTCGCCTTCATCGCCTGGCGCGCCTTCGGGATCGGCGCCCGCGCCCAGGCGGCCGGCAACCGCTTCGCCGCCTATGCCGCCCAGGGTATCGGTCTGTGGCTCGGCCTCCAGGCCTTCATCAATATCGGGGTCAACTCCGGGATGCTCCCCACCAAGGGGCTGACACTGCCCTTCCTGAGCTATGGCAGCAACAGCCTGATCGTGGTCTGTATGGCCATCGCCATCCTGTTGCGCATCGATGCCACCATCCGCCAGGACGAGGCCGAGTCCAGGAATCCGCGGGGGCTGCCATGGCTGCGTGCATAGGCGTCATGGCCGGGGGCACCGGCGGTCATGTCTTCCCGGCCCTGGCGGTGGCCGAGGCCCTGCGCGAGCAGGGCGCGCAGGTCTTCTGGATCGGCACCCGCCGGGGCCTGGAGTCGCGTCTGGTCCCCGAGCATGGGTTCGAGATGGAGTGGATGCGGATCGAGGGGCTGCGCGGCAAGGGGGTGCTGGCGATCCTGAGCGGTCCGTGGCGGTTGCTGCGCGCCCTGGCGCAGGCGCGCGCCATCCTGCGTCGCCGCCGCCCCGGGGTGGTCCTGGGGATGGGCGGATTCGTCTCCGGACCTGGCGCCCTGGCCGCCCGGGCACTGGGGATTCCACTGTTGATCCATGAGCAGAATTCGATTCCGGGACTCACCAATCAATGGCTTGCGCGCATCGCCACCCGGGTCTTCGAGGCCTTTCCCGGGAGCTTTCCCCACGCGCGCCGGGCACTTGCGACCGGCAACCCGGTGCGCCGCACCATTGCCGATCTGCCGCCACCCGGAGCGCGCTTTGCCGGTCGCAGCGCGCCGCCGCGTCTGCTGGTGCTCGGCGGATCCCTGGGTGCGAAGGCACTCAACGAGACCCTGCCCCAGGCCCTGGCCCGACTGCCCGCACGGTTGTGTCCGCAGGTCCGCCACCAAGCCGGCGAGCGGACCCTGGACCTGGCGCGCGCCGCCTACGCGCAGGCCGGGGTCCAGGCCGAAGTCATACCCTTCATCAGCGACATGGCGCAGGCCTATGCCTGGGCCGATCTGGTGGTGTGCCGCGCCGGGGCACTCACCATCGCCGAACTGGCCGCAGCGGGTGTGGGCGCCATCCTGGTCCCCTACCCGCACGCGGTGGATGACCACCAGGTGGGCAACGCCGCGTTTCTGGCGGACAGCGGCGGGGCGCGCCTGATCATCCAGCGGGACCTGACGCCCAGTCTGCTGGCCGACCTGCTTGCCGAACTGCTTGGCGACCGCGCCCAACTGTTGGCCATGGCCGAGGCGGCCCGCGCCCGCGCCACGCCCGACGCCGTCGACCGCATCGCCGCCGCCTGCCTGGAGCTGGCGGGACAGTTGCCGGTGGCTAGTGGCTAGTGGCCAGTGGCCAGTGGCCAGTGATAAGACGCCAACACGACAGCCACCCACTGACCACTGACCACTGACCGCTAACCACTAACCACTAACCACTGACCACTAACCAATGAATCCTCATCTGAGCCACAGTGCCGCCAACATGGGCCGGGTCCGGCGCCTGCACTTCATCGGTGTGGGCGGGGCCGGGATGAGCGGCATCGCCGAGCTGATGGCTAACCTGGGCTATGAGGTGGCGGGGTCCGACCAGCGCGAGAGCGCGACCACGCGGCGGCTGCGCGCCCTAGGGGTGCAGGTGTACATCGGGCACCACGCCGGCCAGGTGACCGACGCGGATGCGGTCGTGGTGTCCACGGCCATCGACGAGACCAACCCGGAGATCCAAGAAGCCCGTGCGCGGCGCATCCCCGTGGTGCGCCGGGCCGAGATGCTGGCCGAACTGATGCGCTTCTATTACGGGGTGGCGGTGGCCGGGACCCACGGCAAGACCACCACTACCAGCCTGGTGGCGAGCGTGCTCGCGGAGGGGGGGCTCGACCCGACCTTCGTCATCGGCGGTCTGCTCAACAGCGCCGGGGCCAACGCCAAGCTCGGCACGACCAAGTATCTGGTGGCGGAGGCCGATGAGAGCGACGCCTCCTTCCTCTATCTCCAGCCTATGGTGTCGGTCGTCACCAACATCGACGCCGACCATATGCAGACCTACGGGAACGACTTCGAGCGCCTGCGCAACACCTTCATGGAATTCCTGCACCACCTGCCTTTCTACGGCCTGGCGGTGCTCTGCATCGACGACCCCGAGGTCCGTGCCCTGGAGCCACTGGTGCCGCGGCCGGTGCGTACCTATGGCACGCGCCCGGAGGCGGATGTGCGTGCCGTCAACGTCCGCCAGGACGGCTTGCGAATGTATTTCGATGTGCACAGCCGCGACCTTGCGACCCCCTTGTCGGTCGAACTCAACCTGCCCGGCCGCCACAATGTTCTCAATGCACTGGCCGCCATCGCGGTGGCGCTGGAACTCGGGGTGGACGAAGAGGCGATCCGGCGCGCCCTGGCCGGCTTCCAGGGGGTGGGGCGCCGCTTCGTCGTCACCCAGGTGCAGGAGCGCAGCGGCCGCCGACTGACCCTCGTGGACGATTACGGCCACCATCCCCGGGAGTTGGCCGCCACCCTGGAGGCGGCGCGCGGCGGCTGGCCCGGCCGGCGCATCGTCCTGGTCTTCCAGCCCCATCGCTTCACCCGCACCCAGGAGCAGTTCGAGGATTTTGTCCAAGTCCTATCCACCGTTGACCTGCTGTTGCTGTGCGAGGTCTACCCGGCCGGGGAGGCGCCGATCGCCGGGGCCGACGGGCGCTCCCTGAGTCGCGCCATCCGCGCCCGCGGCCTGCTTGATCCGGTCTTCGTCCAAGAGATCGGTGAAGTACCCGCACTGCTCGAAAATCTGCTCCACGATGGGGACCTGGTGCTCCTGTCCGGGGCGGGGGACATCGGCGGCCTGGCGGCGCGGCTGCCGGGGTTGCTGATGGGGGACAACACGTGAGTACGTTAGTACGGGAGTACGTTAGTACGGGAGTACGCGAGTGCGGGAGTACGCAAGCAGATGAGCACGCCGCCGTTGCGTACTCCCGTACTCACGTACTGACGTACTTTCCTGACGTACTGACGTACTTTCCTGCCCGCCCCTTGATCCGCCGGCTGTCGATGGGTTGCGGGGAGCCCCTGCGGGGCAAGCCCGGCCAGACGACGGCGCACGCCTACCCTCACCTGCCCGTGGCGCGAGGGTGCTGCCGTGGCTGAACTGCGGGGGGAGTTGCGCCTTGACGAGCCCTTGGCCAGCCATACCAGTTGGCGGGTCGGGGGCCCGGCGCGGCGGCTCTATCGACCAGCGGACGCGGATGACCTGGTGGAATTTCTGCGCCGGCTCGACCCGGACGAGCCCCTGTTCTGGCTCGGGCTCGGCAGCAATTTGCTGGTTCCGGACGCGGGCTTTCCCGGCACCGTGATCCAGACTCAGGGGTGCCTCACACGCCTGGAGCGGGCCGGGTCCACCGGGGTCTTCGCCGAGGCCGGCGTGACCTGCGCGAAGGTCGCCCGCTTCGCCGCCCGCCACCATCTGGTCGGGGTCGAGTTCCTGGCCGGCATCCCCGGCACCATGGGCGGGGCCCTGGCGATGAACGCCGGGGCCTGGGGTGGGGAGACCTGGAGCCAGATCCGGCGGGTGCGCAGCATCGATCGGGCCGGGGTGGTGCGCGAACGCACCCCGGCCGATTTCCGCATTGGTTATCGTGATGTGCGCGGGACCCCGGGCGAGTGGTTCCTGGACCTGGAACTCGAGCTGCACGCAGGGGATGGGGCGGCCGCTCTGGAGCAGATTCGCGCCCTCCTGGCGCAGCGGGCCCGAACCCAGCCCACCGGGCTGCCCAGTTGTGGGTCGGTGTTCCGCAATCCGCCGGGGGACCATGCGGCACGGCTGATCGAGTCGGTCGGACTCAAGGGTTATCGCATCGGCGGCGCCCAGGTATCAGAGAAACATGCGAATTTTATCATCAACACGGGGCTGGCCACGGCCCGGGACATCGCGGGGCTGGTGGATCATGTGCGGTGCGAGGTCGAGCGCCGGACCGGCGTGCGCCTGAAGCCTGAGTACGTCACTACGGAAGTACGGGAGTACGTGAGTACGGAAGTACGCGAGCGCGAAGAGCCCGGCGATGCGTAAGCGCTCTTTCTTTCCGTACTCCCGTACTCCCGTACTCCCGTACTAACGTACTCCCGTACTAACGTACTTTCCTAAGAGAATAGATGTCATCCATGTCATCCATCGATAAATCGCTCGACCGGTTCGGTAAGGTAGCCGTGCTCTTGGGTGGGCGCGCCGCCGAGCGGGAGGTGTCGCTCAAGAGTGGGCAGGCGGTGCTCGCGGCCCTGTGTGGCCAGGGCGTCGATGCCCACCCGCTGGACCCGGACGCGACGGTGCTGGAACAGTTGCGCCTGGGCGGGTACGACCGGGCCTTCATCATCCTGCACGGACGCGGCGGCGAGGACGGGGTGATACAGGGCGCCCTGGAGACCATCGCCATGCCCTATACCGGTTCCGGGGTCCTGGGCTCAGCCCTGGGGATGGACAAATACCGGACCAAGCTCGCCTGGGTCGGGGCCGGGCTGCCGACGGCGGCCTCGGTCCTGCTGCGCGATGAAGCAGACCTGACCCTGGCGGCGGACCTCGGATTCCCGCTGATGATCAAGCCCGCCCGTGAGGGGTCCAGCATCGGCATGGCCCGGGTCACGGACCCGGCGGCCTTGGAAGCGGCCTGGCGGAGCGCGCGCAAGCATGACCCCTTGGTCCTCGCGGAGCGCTGGATCCAGGGCGCCGAATACACCTGCGCCATCCTCGGTCGCGACGCCCTGCCCATCATCCGGCTGGAGACCCCGCACGCCTTCTACGACTACGACGCCAAGTACCGGGCCGACAGCACCCGCTACCTCTGTCCCTGCGGTCTGGCGGCAGCAGACGAGGCGCGCTTCCGGCGCCTGGCCCTGAACGCCTTCGACACCGTCGGGGCGAGCGGCTGGGGGCGCGTCGACCTGATGGTCGATACGGCCGGACTGCCCTACCTGCTGGAGATCAATACGGTCCCGGGCATGACCGACCACAGCCTGGTGCCCATGGCGGCGCGGGCGGCGGGACTCGATTTTGCGGCCCTGGTGTTGCGCATCCTGGAAACGAGCCTCGACCGTGACTGAGCCAAGCGTCAACCCCCCGGCCCCCAGCCCCGAGACATCACCGGACCCGGCGCCCCGGCGGACCCGCCTGCGCGCCTTGGGCGGGCTGCTCCTGCTGGGAACCATGATCGGGGGCATCTGGGCCTTCGGCTATTGGGAGCCGCGGCTGCTGCCGGTGCGGATGATCGAGGTCCAGGGGGAGTTGCACCATCACTCCTCGGAACTGCTGCGCGAGACCCTGGTGGGGCGGCTGCAGGGGGGATTCCTCACTGCCGACCTTAAGGACCTCAAGCAGGCCGCGGAGAGCTTGCCCTGGGTCGGCGGGGCCAGCATTCGCCGCGTCTGGCCGGACCGGCTCCAGGTGCGGGTGCTGGAGCATCGGCCGGTGGCACGCTGGAAGGGCGACGGACTGGTGACCGCCGAGGGCGTCGTGTTCCGGCCCCGCGGTCAGGTCCCGGCCGGGCTGCCGCTGCTGGAGGGCGACGAGAGCCGCTCCCGTGAACTGGTCGAGCGCTATCTCAAGTGGCGCGATGCACTGATGTTGGCGGGCCAACTCATCGACACCCTGGGGGTGGATGCCCGCGGGGCCTGGCGTCTGGACCTGGTCTCCAAGACCCGGCTGGAGCTCGGCACCGACGATATCGAGCGACGCCTGACACGCTTCATCGGGGCCGTCTCCCAATTGGATGCGGCTGGCCGCGCCCAGCTCGTAGACCTGCGCTACAGCAACGGCTTCGCCGTGAAGTGGGCGGGCGCTCCGGCAACCGCGGCGCCGGAGCAGGTGCTGCCGCAAACCACGCCGCAGTGGCGGCCCAAGGCGCAGAAAAAGGGACCGGGGCCGAAGGCGGCGGCCACCCGGGCGCCGGCCAAGGCCCAGGCGCGCCGCCCGGGACCACGATCGCAGGCGCCAGCCCGGCCGGTGCCGCGAACCCAGGCCGCGCCGACCAAGGCCGGTACCCAAGCACCGGCGCTGCGGCGCCCGCCGCCGGCCGCTGCCGCGCGCGCGCCAACGCGCGCGCTGACCCAGGCGACCCCGGCGCGGCCCTAGGCGAAACGGTTAAGAGCGAACAGGTAACGGAGGGATAAACGCAATGGCACGACGCAACGACAAGAATCTCTTGGTGGGGCTGGATATCGGCACCTCCAAGATCGCCTGTCTGGTAGGCGAGCTGAAGGACGATGATCAGATCGAGATCATCGGTCTGGGTACCAGTCCCTCGCGCGGCCTGAAGAAGGGCGTGGTGGTCGACATCGAGTCCACCGTCCAATCCATCCAGCGGGCGGTGGAGGAGGCCGAACTGATGGCCGGGTGCGAGATCCATTCGGTCCACGCGGGGATCGCCGGCAGTCACATCCGCAGCCTCAACTCCAATGGCAGCACGCCGATCAAGGAGCGCGAGGTCAGTCAGGCGGACGTGGATCGCGTGCTCGATACCGCCCGCGCGGTCGCAATCCCAATGGACCAGCAGGTGCTCCACATCCTGCCCCAAGAGTACATCATCGATGGCCAGGAGGGCATCCGCGAGCCGATCGGGATGTGTGGGGTGCGCCTGGAAGCGCGGGTACACATGGTCACGGGGGCGGTGAGTGCGGCCCAGAATATCCTCAAGTGCATCCGGCGCTGTGGATTGGAGGTGGATGACCTGGTACTCGAACAGCTCAGCGCCTCTTACTCGGTCCTTGGCGAGGACGAGAAGGAGTTGGGCGTGTGCCTGGTCGACATCGGCGGCGGCACCACCGACATGGCGGTGTTCACGGACGGGGCCATCCGCCATACCGCGGTGATCCCGATCGCCGGCGACCAGGTTACCAACGACATCGCGGTGGCCCTGCGCACCCCCACGCAGCACGCCGAGCAGATCAAGATTCAGCACGCCTGCGCCCTGACCCAGCTCGCCGGAGGCGGGGACACCATCGAGGTTCCGAGCATCGGCGACCGCCCACCACGGCGGCTGGCACGCCAGACCCTGGCGGAGGTGGTCGAGCCCCGCTACGAGGAACTGCTGACCCTGTTGCGCAACGAGTTGCGCCGTAGCGGCTTTGAGGACCTGGTGGCCGGGGGCGTCGTGCTCACCGGCGGCAGCGCGAAGATGCAGGGGCTGATCGAACTGGCCGAGGAGGTCTTCCATATGCCGGTACGCCTCGGCGTGCCCCGGTACGTCATCGGTATGGACGAGGTGATGCGTAACCCGGTCTACGCCACCGGTGTCGGGCTCTTGATATACGCCCGCCAACACCGCTTCGCCAAGCGCCCCGAACTCACTGGCGGGGGGGGGTTCACGGGCGTCTGGTCACGGATGCGCAGTTGGTTTCAGGGCAATTTCTAGGGGACGGTTCCCCGCTTCAATAATGAGGAGTCGGCCGCCGCAGGCTGACCATTGGACTCAGGTTTTTCGATCCGCACGCACACTGGGATCGATGGGGCCGCAGCCTGCGGTCCCGAGGCGCTGGGCCCGCGGGTCCGCGCCGGGTCGGGGGGCGGCCCTGCCGAGGGTGGGGTCGTACGGGGTTTCAGGTTTTTCAGCCATAAACAGTTCGGGGGAGAGAGAGCGATGTTTGAAATGATGGATACCCACAGCCAGTCCGCCGTGATCAAGGTGATCGGCGTCGGCGGCGGGGGCGGGAACGCGGTCAATCATATGGTCGATTCCACCATCGAGGGGGTGGACTTCATCTGCGCCAACACCGACGCGCAGGCCCTTAAAGGGTCCCGCGTCAAGACCATCCTGCAGCTCGGCTCCGGGATCACCAAGGGACTGGGCGCGGGCGCCAATCCGGAGGTAGGCAAGCAGGCGGCACTGGAGGATCGCGAGCGCATCGCCGAGGCCCTGGCCGGGGCGGACATGGTCTTCATCACCGCCGGCATGGGCGGTGGGACCGGTACCGGCGCCGCCCCGGTAGTCGCCGAGGTCGCCAAGGAACTGGGCATCCTGACAGTCGCCGTGGTGACCAAGCCCTTCCCGTTCGAGGGCAGCAAGCGGCGACGCATCGCCGACGCCGGCATCAACGAACTGGCCAAGCACGTGGACTCGTTGATCACCATCCCCAACGAAAAGCTCCTGGCGGTGCTCGGCAAGGATATGACCCTGCTCGGGGCCTTCAAGTCGGCCAATGACATCCTGCTCAATGCCACCCGCGGCATCGCCGAGCTGATCACCCGTCCGGGCTTGATCAACGTCGACTTTGCCGACGTGAAGACCGTCATGTCGGAAATGGGGGTCGCCATGATGGGCACCGGTGCCGCCGTCGGCGTCGACCGGGCGCGCGAGGCGGCGGAGGCCGCCATCCGCTGTCCGCTCCTGGAGGACATCGATCTCGCCGGGGCCAAGGGTATCCTGGTCAACATCACCGCGGGCAGCAGTCTGACCATGGGTGAGTTCGACGAGGTCGGCAACACGGTGCGGGATTTCGCCGACGATGACGCCACCGTGGTACTGGGCACTGTCATCGACCCGGACCTCGAGGACGAGTTGCGGGTCACGGTCGTGGCCACCGGGCTGGGCGCCCGCCGCATCTCGGTGATGCGCCCCGGCGCGGAGGAGCCGCTGATGCGGCTGGTCCCGGCGGACGGCGGTGACGCCGGCCCCGACTACGAGGAGATCGGGCGCCGCCCCGCGATCTACCGTAAGGGGGCCGCCGCCGGCGGGCACGCGGCCGAGGCGGTGGACAACGACCTGGACTATCTGGACATCCCCGCCTTCCTGCGCCGCCAGGCGGATTGATCGCCGGGGCGCTCGTGGGACCATGGACGGTCCCGCACCACCAGACCGGGCCCCGGCCCCAGTCCGCGAGGAATGCGCGACAAGGCCCGGCACTAGGGAAATCCCTTTAGATAATATCTCAATAAAAACAGATCTCTTCGGACATATTGCATACAGCACTTGATAAAGTTTCGGGAAAACCCTAAGCTTGCCACAAGCCCGACACCGTTCGGGCCTCTCGCGGCCTGTTCCCTGGTGTCGATGGTCGACGCCAGGGGTGACCCCCGCGGCCTGGGACTAGGGAGCCCGAATGATGGTCAAGCAACGTACACTGAAAAACGTGATCCGCGCCACCGGCGTCGGCCTGCATACCGGCGACAAGGTGTACCTCACGCTACGCCCGGCGGCACCCGATACCGGGATCATCTTCCGCCGGGTGGACTTGGAGCCGCCGGTCGAAATCCGCGCCTGCCCGCACCATGTGGGCGACACGCGGCTCTCCACGACCCTGGTCAACGGCGAGGTGCGGGTGTCCACGGTGGAGCACCTGCTGTCGGCCTTCGCGGGGCTCGGGATCGACAACGCCTATGTGGACGTGAGCGCCCCGGAGGTGCCGATCATGGACGGCAGCGCCGGCCCCTTCGTGTTCCTGATCCAGTCCGCCGGGGTGGAAGAGCAGAACCGTCCCAAACGCTTCATCCGCATCAAGCACCCGGTAGAGGTTCGCGACGGCGACAAGTACGCCCGCTTCGAGCCCTACGACGGTTTCAGCGTGGAGTTCTCCATCGATTTCGACCACCCGGCGTTCCACGACCGGGCCAAGCGCGCCAGCATGGACTTCTCCACCTCGTCCTTCGTCAAGGAGGTGAGCCGCGCCCGTACCTTCGGCTTCCTGCGCGAGATCGAGGCCCTACGCCAACAGGGTCTGGCCCTGGGGGGCAGTCTGGACAACGCCGTGGTGGTGGACGAGTTCCGGGTGCTGAATGAGGAGGGCCTGCGCTACGAGGACGAGTTCGTCAAGCACAAGATCCTCGACGCCATCGGCGACCTCTATCTCCTCGGCCATACTCTGATCGGCGCCTTCAAGGGTCACAAGTCGGGTCATGCGCTGAACAACCAGCTCCTGCGCGCCCTGATGGCGGACCAGGCGGCCTGGGAAGAGGCCGTATTCGAGGACGCCACGCATGCGCCGATCAGCTACGCCCAGCCGCTGGCGCTGGCCTGATCGAGCGTTTGCGCCTAATCGCAGGGTGCGTCGGGGGGCGGCGCCTGGTGCCGGGTCGCCAGGCGCCGGAACACTTCCGCAAGCCCAGCGTCCGCCATGTGTTCCGCGGCCGTCATCAGATGGTCGATCACGGCGGGTGTGAGTTTCGCAAGCTGCTGCGACGTCTGTCGCCGCGGCTTGAGTTCCCGTGGGCGCGCGCGGATCTTGACCGCGCTAATCCCGGCAGCCGTCAGGCCCTGGGCCAGGTCCGGGGCCAGATAGCGCAGCCGTGTCGCCCAGGCCGCCGCATCGACGGTCACCGTCAGCAGGCCGTCGGCGGCGCTCGCCGCGACGCAGTGGGGTCGAGCCGCGGGGGTCAGCAGTTCGCGAACCCTAGTGAGCAACCCGCCCTCGCGGCGCTGCTGCTCCAGGCAGCGGGCCACCGCGGGACTGGCCGTCAGAAGATCCCGCACATGAGCAGCCCGTGTGCGATTGGGCCTGTGTCTTGCCATAACTTAATGAGGTGTTACCTTTGCCTGATTCACAAACAATTGATCCAGATCAACTACCAGATACCCATGAAGGGTCGCATCGAGCCGGCGCCCGTAGTATAAAAACCGCTTCTTGTCGTCCAATTCACCAACAGGGGTCAGCAATGTACCACCTCGACCGTAGAAAAACCGTTCGTGGACATGCCGTTGTCGCTCTTTCCGCAGCAATGTTGTGTGCCGTCGCGGGGGGCGGGACCGGATTCTGGCTGGGCACGCAGGCCACTTCACCCCAGGGTGGTGCCGCCCGGGCCCCCAACAACCTCAGCAGCATGCAGAATCCCGCGACCGCGCCGGCCCCGTCAGCCACCCCGGAGGTCGAGGCCATCACCTCCAGACTCGGCGAGATGCAGGCGGAGTTGATGCGCCTCAATGCCGTGGGCGAGCGCCTGGTGGATATGGGGGGCCTGGACCGCCAAGAGTTCGATTTCCGCAACCCGCCGCCCCAGGGTGGACCAGAGGAGGCTGCGGCCCGGGATTACACGATCAAGGAGATCGCCAGCGAGCTGGGAAGCGTGGTCAGCCTGCTCAAGGATCGCAAGCGTAAGCTGGAGATCCTTGAAGAGGCGATCAGCGGGAAGAACCTGAACGCCAAGTCCGTGCCGACGGGTTGGCCGGTGCGCTCGGGCTACATCAGCTCCAACTACGGGATGCGCGTCCATCCGATCAAACGCCGCTACATGATGCACCAGGGCGTCGACTTCGCCGCACCCCATGGCAGTCCGGTGGTAGCGGTGGCCGACGGCGTCGTGACCTTCAGCGGGCGGCGCAGCGGCTACGGGAATCTGATCGAGATCCGCCATGCCAACGGCTATGCGACCCGTTACGGCCACAACTCGGTCAATGGGGTATCGGAGGGCCAGCAGATCCGCCAGGGCCAGGTGATCGGCGCCGTCGGGGCCACGGGAACCGCCACCGGACCCCATGTGCATTTCGAGGTCCTGCAAAACGGCGAGCCTACGGATCCCATGCGCTTTGCCGGCTACCAGGCCCAGGGTACCCTGGTCGCGGCCAACTCGGCTAACCCTGGCTGATCACCCGCAGCAACCGACAGACGAAGGGGCCGATCTACCGCTTGGCAGATCGGCCCCTTTGCCGTTGGCGTAAGCGGTTTCGGGATTTTGGCCCCCTGGCGTCGGGACCGCTTGCTGCCGGGATCCACTGAGATCAGGGTTTCGTACCTCGACCCGCGAGCTGCGCCCGCAGTTGCGCCAGTTCTTGTTCGAGCTGCCGACGCGCCTGCGCCTGCTCCTGCGCACGCTGCTCGGCATCGCGTCTGCGCACCCTCTCTGCCTCGGCACGCTCCTCGGCATCGCGCCTGGCCTGCGTCTGCGCCGCCGCGCGCAGTTCGACCTCCCGCCACTCGGGGAGTACGAAGTCGGCATACACCGGGTCGCGGACCATCGCCTTGGGCTCCGGCTGTGTGAGCAGGTCGGTCAGCCGGAATTGCAGCCCCGGCAGGACCCGCGAGCGGATCACGCCGTCGTCCGGCACGATGGGGACATAAAGACCCGCGGCCGTACGCGTGAAGAATGCCTGGCGCTCCGACTCCCGGTGCAGGATGTAGTACTCAGGCACCCCCCCGGCGGCATATTCGGCCTTCTTGGTGACCGTGTCGCGCTCACTGCCGCGGCGTTCCAGGTCCGACAGGGCCTCGATGCACAGGTCGAAGACACCGTGGTAGGAGGCATCCAAGGGCAGCAGCGGCTGTGGGTTGCTGTTGCACACGACACCGAAGTCGGGCTTGCGGATCACGGTACCGGTCGGAAGCCTCAGCCGGAAGCCCATCTCCAGGGCCACCATCCGGGCGATCGGTTGCGTGCGCAGGAAGTACCGCACGAGTTCGACGAACCAGCCGTAAACCAGATAGGTCTCGTAGTCGGACACCGGCTTCTCCTCCAGACGACCGTTGTTCCATTCGTAATGGATGTCCGATTCCAGGTAATAGTCCTTCCAGTAGGTCTCCTCCGAGACCCGCAGACCGTCCGCGGAACCGGGCTCGCCGGGCTCGCCGGGCGCGTCGGGCGCGCGCCCGGGCGGGCGGGCGCCGGCGGGGGGCGGGGTCTGCGACGCCGGGGCGCAGACGGTCGCGGCGGTTGGGCACATAGCGACGGGCCTTGTGTGGGATTGCCTGGGTTGAAGCCTAGCACGGGGCGGGGGCGGGTGTTGTACTCATCGACCGCCCAGCCTGGACCGCAAGCTTTCGCCTCGGCGAACCGCTGGGGCTCGTTGGGGCCTAAGTGCCGGCGCACTTCGCGAAGATCCAGCGTCAAGACGCGCGGGCCGAGCCGCCACTGACCCCATCCCCTCCCGATTCCGGCGGTAGGTTGGCAGGAATCATGACCGAGGCCTCGGTGCGGGCCGCCGCCCGGGCGGGCGCCGCGATGGGACGGAACCTGAGCCAAGACCCGCCTAGCCAGCAAGCCGCGATTGACCACCCGCGCGTTCAGGTGCTAAAAAACCGCAGATCAGAATCCAAGCAGCAACCGCGCGAACTGCGACCACGCACGCGACCTCGGAGGTTCGGGCCGGGCCGGACAGTCCCCAGGCGGCCAAACGCCACGCAGAGCCCCCACCCAGCCGCCCGTCGAACTGCGGACCGACGCGCAGACCACCCACCACAGGAGCAAGCCCCACCGTGTCCAAGACCACCGCGAAGACCCTCTCCGCCCTGTCACTCGTCACCCTGGTCGCGCTCGAGAGCTTCACCACGCCGGCCCAGGCAGTGAATTTCGGCAACATGATGAATCCCAACCGCTGGATGGGTGGGCGCGACCGCTATTACGACGACGGCCCCTGGGGCGGCCCCTGGGGCGGCGGCTATGGCAACCCCTGGGGCGGCGGCTACGGCGCGCCCTGGGGTGGCCCTTATGGCGGCCCCGGCTACGGCTACGGATACCCGACACCAGGCTACGGCAATGGCGCCCCAGGATACCCGGGCACCCCGGCAGCGGCGGGGCCGCTCAGCGCACCCCGGCAGGGCAGTGCGGCGACCCAGGAGGAGGTCGAGGCCCTGAAGCGCCGGATCCAGGAACTCGAGGCAGCCCAGACTCCGCGCGGCCCGGCAGTGCCGGCGGACACCTGGCCCGCCGCCCCGACCTATCGCCCGTTGAATCAACAATAGAACCGGCCGCCAGGACCATCGCTCATGGACCTCTTGCTCGCTATCGACAGTTGCGTCGCCGCCGCTACCCCCGGGTGCGCGGCCCATACGGATTCGCTCGCCGCGATCACCCGCTGCCAGGCCCAGGGTGGGCGGGTCTGGCTCTACGCCGGCGCTGCCCAAGGCTACGAGGACGGCCTGCTCCGCGCCCTGGAAGACGCCTCCGTGACCGGCGCAGACCAATCCGCGCCGACGGCTGACCCCCAGGTCGCCCGCCAACGCCTCCAGGCCTTCACCGTCGGCAAGCACTGGCTCGCCGCGCTGGCCGGGGACTGCGCGGACTGCGCCTCACCCAACCCGGCCCAAGACCGCCTGCTGCGCGCCCTGAAGCGCTTCAGCCCCGGGTCCGTCAAGGTCCTGACGCTTGATGGAGCCTTGATCGACACACACCCCGACCAAGCCATCGACCCCGCCCGCTATCTGGCCCTGCCACCGCCCGCCCGGCGGATCGACTTCATCGACCTCCCCGGTCAGCAGTCATTCATCCGCCCCCAATTGGAGGAGCGCATCCACCGGGTCCTGCATCACGGCCGCTATATCCTGGGTCCCGAAATGGAGGAACTGGAGACCCGCCTGGCGGATTACACCGGTGCCGCCCACTGTATCGCCGTCGCCTCCGGGACCGATGCGCTGTTGATCAGCCTGATGGCCTTGGGCATTGGCCCCGGGGATGAGGTCATCACCACCCCCTTCACCTTTGTCGCGACCGCCGAGGTCATCTGCCTGGTCGGTGCGCGGCCGGTCTTCGTCGATGTCGAACCGGACACCTGCAACATCGACCCGAACAAGATCGAAGGCGCCATCTCCCCCCGCACCAGGGCGATCATGCCGGTCTCACTCTATGGCCAGCCGGCCGATATGGACGAGATCAACGCCGTCGCCGAGGTCTATCACCTCCCGGTCATCGAAGACGCCGCCCAGAGCTTCGGCGCCACCTACCGCGGCCGGCGCAGTTGCCACCTCTCCGGCATCGGCTGCACCAGCTTCTTCCCCTCCAAGCCCCTGGGCTGCTACGGCGACGGCGGGGCCATCTTCACCGATGACGACGGGCTGGCAACCGCTATGCGGGAACTGCGCGTCCATGGCCAGGAGCGGCGCTATGTCCACACCCGCATCGGCGTCGGGGGGCGGATGGATACCCTGCAATGCGCGGTGCTGCTCGCCAAACTCGATCGCTTTGACCAAGAGCTCGAGCGGCGTATCGCCATGGGCCAGCGCTATTCGCAAGGCCTCGCCCAGGCGCCCGGGGTCACGACCCCGGTCACCCGCGCGGACCGTACCTGCGTCTATGCGCAATACACCCTTCAGGTCCCGGACCGTGACGCGCTGGTCGAAGCCCTGGGCGCCCGCGGCATCCCCACCGCGGTGCACTACCCGATCCCGCTCAACGCCCAACCGGCCTACCAGCATCTCTGCTGCCCGGACTGCACACCGGTCGCTGCCCGGCTGGCAACGAGCGTGATCAGCCTGCCGATGCACGGCGATTTGAGTGAGCGCGATCAGAATACGGTCGTCGCGGCGGTGCTCGCCGCGCTGCGGGAATAGCGGAGCGCACCCCGGGCGGAATGCCGCCAAGAAGCCTTCCACGAAACGTTCGTACCGGGGGCCTTGATGGGCTCGCGTTTTTTGTCACGGCCAGCGGATTCGACCCTGGCCCCATTAGCGATGGACGCGAATATGAGAGAAAGATCTGTAGCAGGTTTATACGAGCGCGACTTTCACGCTTGGGCAAACGAACAGGCCGGCTTGCTGCGGGCCGGGGAACTGGCTTGCGTCGATCTTACCCACGTCGCCGAGGAGATCGAGAGTATGGGCCGCAGTGAACGACGAGAACTCGTCAACCGCCTGGTGGTGTTACTTCTGCATTTATTGAAATGGCGTTTCCAGCCAGACCGTCAAGGGAGATCCTGGCGGCTGTCGATCAAAGAGCAGCGAATCCGTTTGAAGTCGCACCTTGAAGACAATCCCAGTCTGAAATCGCAGATCGATTGGGCGACCACTCAAGCCTATCAATTGGCGTTGATTGAGGCAGAGCGTGAAACCGGTCTACCCGAGTCAACTTTCCCTACCGGCTGTCCGTTTACATATGATCAGTTGCTCGACGACGCCTTTTTGCCTGACGCGGCAGGGTCGTATTAGCGAGCAAAGGAGGGGCTTGACTCCGCCATCCCTGGGGTACGGATCGATAAGCCTAAAACCAGGAATTGTTCTCACGAAGACACAAAGAACACAAAAAAATCATTGAAGGCGTTGGGCCGATCACCGCGTACGCGGTCTGCGCCCATTCGATCAACCTGTCGATCCCGCGCCGCGCGCGAGCCGCCCGCCCGGGCGAGCGCAGTTCGACATGAACCGGATATCCGGGAATCACCGCCAACTCGCTCAAGCTCGGTTTCGGCAACCACCAGGATGTCGTAATCGCTCTCGGGCTGCGCGGTCCCGCGGGCACGCGAGCCGAACAGGATGGTGCGGCGCGGCGCGAGGGCCGATACCAGGCGGTCGCGGAGCAATTCGATCGTTGGGTCGATCATGCGTGCTCTACAGAGAAAAAGAGTTACTCGTGATTCGGCACGCGATTCAGTCGCACCCACTCGCCCGGCCGAACATTCGGACCGGCCCCAACGAGGTCAATCTTTCTTTCCATCCAGTCGCGGACCAGCCGTTCCTGCGCCGACGAGAAGCAAAAGAACGGCCACGCCACAAAATCACCGGCAGCGACTTCCCGATCTATCCGGTAACGCCAGATCTCCATCAGCTTTTGGAGCGTCCTACTGAAATGCACAACTTCCTCCAGCGCCCGGAACAATTCTGCACGGTCTGCCTGTGAATTGGCCGAACATTCAACGACTAGCGCACCAACCGAAAACGCAAGAAAGAGCACGCCAGATGGAATTCTCTCCATCGGCTTCCCGCGTGTCGAATTAACAGCAGATCTATGAAGCACACTCTCCCAATGGAAAGCCTTGCAGCCCATTATCCAAGGCGTTGGCGTTTCCAAGAGCCTCTCGGCGACGCGACAAAAATGGTCGCACTCACTAGCATAAAAATAATCGTTACGGGCCAACGCTTGAATAATTGACCCCGTAGGCCCCATGCGGTAAAAGCCGAATAGCTGGGACGATTGTGTAGAAACAAGGGCTACGAAACCGTGATGCTCAAGCAACTCCATCTCCGACCAACTCGGGAGTTGCTTAGCCAGAAACCAAGCGACGCGGACATCGGCGGTAGCCAATGCTAGGAGAGTGCTTGCGTTGCGCTGAATGTACTGCGCCCCGAATAGCTCCGCCGGGCGTTCGAGATGTGGAACATCATGGCTCCGAACGATACGCAGCCTCTCGGGCGTCAACAAAGCCAACTCGGCCGCGCACGATGGCATGCAACCCGGTCCACGATGCAGGATTTCGGTGACAACCCCTTCGATGGTCGCTAGAACCGTTGGCCGGTTCTCGGAGGCCGAAGCAATTAGAGATAAGTATACCGTCTTGCCATCCGACGGAAGCGGTGGCGGCGGTGGTGGATTGGATCGGTCCAGAAAAGCAGCCGCGTGCCCAAGCCAGAAATGAAGAAATTCAGCGACGATTTCACATCGGATGACCGGGCGCGGGACGAGGAACGCAAGGCAATGCGCCATAAAGGCGTAGAGACGATAGCTTTCCGCGGGCGCAGTGACGCTCCTTGCCTCGTCCAGGAATAGCCGCAAGATCGCATCGGCTGATCCGGCCTGTGCCTGATCCTGAATATGGCAGGCGAGTTGAGCAACCACGTCCCATTGCCCCTCCCGAACCCGCGGCAGCAACTGTGCAGCCAGGGCCTCGGCGCCGCGGCTGTTACGGGCCAGATAGGCCGCGGTAAAATACTCAAGGAAAGTCCGATGCGTAAAGGCATAGAGTCGCTCGCCGTCGCCACGGGTGCCGGCGTCCGAGAAGACCCAGGCGCGGCCGCGGCAGAACGCGATGAAGTCCTTGGCCGCGGCCTCGGCATCGACGCGATTATCGGCGCAATAGTCAGCCATATAGTCCGTCGCCTGCGCGATCAATTGCCCCTCGCAGACCCCGCCGGCCAGCCCGTCGCCGGTGTAGATCCAGTAGGCTAGGTGCTGCATGGCATAAAACAGGTGCGACTGGTACTGCAACGAGACGCGGATGTTGCACTGCCGATCCCACCGATCGAACATCATGTCGGCGCACTTGAGGTAGATTGCAGGGCGGTTACGTGGCAGATAACCGGCCCCTCGATAGAGGGTGCAGAGCAATGCCAGCATCAAGGGGCTCTCCAGCAGGTCCGGCGTCTGCTTGGCCTCGGACAGGAAGGACTCCGCCGAGCGCTTGCGCTCGTCGGGCGTCATTTCCTCCTCCGCGTTGAACCACTTGGTCACATAGTCGCGGGCCTGTTGCTCATCGAACGGGGCGATCCGCAAGACCTGAAAGCGGCGCTCGTCGAGCGGTGCCTCGTCATAGCCCACTTCGCGAGAGGTCACCAAGAGCGCACAGTCGGGAAAGCGGGTGCCGAAGCTCTCCACGTCGGCACTGACCTCCCGGCGCCGATGGGTGTCCAGCAGTTCATCGAGGCCATCGAAGACGACCAGGGCGCGGCCGGTGCGCAATAGGTATTCGAGCACGCCCTCCGGCACCGGCAGTTGCAGGTCCGAGTTGATCCGCGCTGCCATGAATTGGAGCAGGGACAGCCCGTTGCGTGCCTTTTCATCGGCATAATCGCGCAGGGTGACGAAGAACGGCAGCAGCAGCCGCCGGCCGGCGATGTGGCGTCGCTCGGGCTCGCTCGCCAGCAGGTGGGCCAGTTTGTGCGCGAAGGTGCTCTTGCCGCCGCCGGGGTTGCCGAGCAGCACGGTGCGGTCGATGGCCGCGATAGCGGTCGACATCGGCCAGGGTTTCGCTTCCGCGTACTCGACTCGACGGCGATCCGGGTAGAGCCGCGGCGCCACGAACAGGTCGTCGATCGGCAACTTGCGTTGGCGGTCGAAGCTCTGCGGGATGATGTAGCCGAAACGGTTCTGGACTTGGTGCAGGTAATCGGCGCCGAAGCCCTCGACCGTGGCCAGGTCGACCGGGCCGCCGCTTCGCAGAAACGTGATGTTTTGCTCAATGGCCTCGAGGCGCGCCTGAAGTTGGCGATGACGCAGTACCGCTCGGGCGTCGAGCCCACCCAAGATGCCCCGCTCAGCGGCCAATTGCAGCGATGTATCGCAGGCCTGTACCAGCAGATTAAAGATTGCGGGTGCCTCGGTCGCCGCATCCGCTTCCCCGACGATGAATCCGTACAGGGCGATGAATTGCCCCTCGAACGCCGCGACGGACTCGGCACCGTTCTCGGCGAACCGGCCGACGAACAGCGCCCGCAGGAGTGTCTCGACTTCCTGGGACACCAGGAAGCGGGCCACTCGGTCCTGCCCCGCGGCTCCGCCTGGGCCCAGCGCGCGGGCCAAGGCGGTCGCCGGGCGTTGGAGCAGCGACCGCAGGTCGGAGGGGGACGGCGGGCCGGGCGACGGATCGCGACCGGCCGCGGCAACCAAGGCCATCAGCCCTTCGGTGAGCAGGCCGGCAATCACGCCCTCGGTGATGGGGTCCATTGCGATGTCCTTCAGAGCAGTGGGTGGGTCGAGTGACCTTAGGAGTCCGGCCGGGAGCCGGTGGGAGCGGCTTTAGCCGCGGCACGACCTTGCAAGCCGCCGTGGCCTCGTCGCGGCTGAAGCCGCTCCCACGCACGCCGTGCAACGTCCGGGGTGACTGGTCTTGCTGCCATGGCCGTTAGCGTAACCGAACAGGGCCTTGGCTGCACCGAGGCGAAGGTGCCCGCCCGAGCGGTGTCTTCCTGCCCGAGGTCATTGGTCCGCACAGCGGACCCTACGGGCTCGGCGCCAGACCGTAGGGTCCGCTGTGCGGACCGAAGGACTATTGCTTCGCGACGAAGTCCCGATAGGCTAAAGCCAACCCCTCTCTCAGCGACACCCGCGGCTCCCATCCCAGCGCGCGCAGGCGGTCGCTGTTGAGAAGCTTGCGTGGGGTGCCATCGGGCTTGCTGCGGTCATAGACGATACGCCCGGAGTAGCCCACGGCCTCACAAACAAATGCGGCGAGGTCCGCGATGCTGAGATCCTCACCGCAGCCGACATTGATGTGCGATGACATGGGGCTGGTATGGGCGGCATAGGTCGCGTAGTTCAGGTCCATGAGGTGCACGCAGGCGGCGGCCAGGTCATCGACATAGAGGAATTCGCGCCGTGGGGTGCCGGTGCCCCAGATGACGAGTTCGGGGCTACCGCTGACCTTGGCCTCATGGGCGCGGCGCAGCAGGGCGGGTAGGACGTGGCTGTTTTCGGGGTGGTAATTGTCGCCGGGGCCGTAGAGGTTGGTGGGCATCACGCTACGGTAGTCGGTGCCGTATTGACGGTTGTAGGACTCGCAGAGCTTGATACCGGCGATCTTGGCGATGGCGTAGGGCTCGTTGGTGCTCTCCAATACGCCGGTCAGCAGGGCCTCTTCGGGGATGGGCTGGGGGGCCAGGCGGGGGTAGATGCAGCTGGAGCCGAGAAACAGCAGTCGCTGGACCCCGGCGCGCCAGGCCTCGTGGATGACGTTGGCCGCGATCATCAGGTTCCGATGAATGAACTCGGCCGGGTAACTGTCATTGGCATGGATACCGCCGACCTTGGCCGCGGCCAGGTACACCCGGGCCGGGCGCTGGGTCTGAAAGAACTCACGGACCTGGGCCTGCTCGGTCAGGTCCAGTTCGGCGTGGGTTCGGGTGATCACTTGCTCATGACCGCGCCGGCCCAGTTCCCGCAGGAGCGCGGCACCGACCATACCGCGGTGCCCGGCCACATAGATCGTTTGGTGCATGTCACTCATTATGTGCAAAGGTGCTGAAGCCGTGGCGCTTTACCAGTTCATCGCGCTGCGCCTGCCTGAGGTCCTCCTGCGCCATCTCCGCCACCAGCTCGGCAAAGGTGGTCGTGGGGACCCAGCCGAGCTTCTCGCGCGCCTTGGTCGCGTCCCCGAGCAGGGTCTCGACCTCGGTGGGGCGGAAATAGCGGGGGTCGATGGCGACGATGCAGCGCCCGACGGCATCATAGCCCTTTTCATCCAGGCCCTCGCCCTCCCAGCGGACGCTGATCTCCAGCTCCCGGGCCGCCGCCGTCACGAAATCGCGCACGCTGTATTGGACCCCGGTGGCGATGACGAAGTCCTCCGGCTGTTGCTGCTGGAGCATCAGCCACTGCATCTGCACATAGTCGCGGGCGTGACCCCAGTCGCGCCTGGCGCTCAGATTCCCCAGATAGAGGCAGTCCTGCAGGCCGAGCTTTATGCGTGCGAGCGCGCGGGTGATCTTGCGGGTGACGAAGGTCTCACCGCGCACCGGACTCTCGTGATTGAAGAGGATGCCGTTGCAGGCGTAGATGCCGTAGGCCTCGCGGTAGTTGACGGTGATCCAATAGGCATAGAGCTTGGCCACGGCATAGGGGCTGCGCGGATAGAAAGGGGTGGTCTCGCGCTGCGGGGTCTCCTGGACCAGACCGTAGAGTTCCGACGTGCTCGCCTGATAGAACCGGGCCTTGCGCTCGAGCCCGAGGATGCGGATCGCCTCCAGGATGCGCAGCGCGCCCAGGCCGTCGGAGTTGGCCGTATACTCGGGCTCTTCAAATGAGACGGCGACGTGACTCTGGGCGGCGAGGTTGTAGACCTCGTCCGGCTGCACTTGCTGAATGATGCGTATCAGGCTCGAGGAGTCGGTCAGGTCACCGTGGTGCAGGATGAAGCGGCGGTCGCTGACGTGGGGGTCCTGATAGAGGTGGTCGATGCGGTCGGTATTGAACAACGAGGACCGGCGCTTGATGCCGTGTACCAGGTAGCCCTTGGCCAGCAGGAATGCCGCCAGATAGGCACCGTCCTGCCCGGTCACACCCGTAATCAGGGCTGTTTTCATTGCTGCACCTCGAATTGCTCAAGTAGATCATAGTAGACCGCCAGGACCGCCCCATGGATGCGGGTGGCGTCGAACCGGGCCCCGGCCAGCGCCCGGGAGCGGGCCCCGAAGCGCTGCCGCAGGTCGGGGTCGCGGATCAGGCGCTCCAGCGCGGCGGCCAGGGCCACCGGATCCCGGGGCGGGACCAGGAGCCCGTTGCTACCCGGCTCCACCGCCTCCCGGCAGCCGGTGGCGTCGGTGGTGACGAGCGGCAGCCCGGCGGCGGCGGCCTCGATCAGGAACTTCGGCAGGCCCTCCCGATAATAGGACGGCAGGCAGGCGATGTGGGTCGCCGCCATGACCGTGGGCATGTCGGCGCGATAGCCCCACCAGGCGATGCACCCCTCGCGGTTCCACTCGCGCAACTGCTCCTCGCTGACCGAGGCGGGGTTGCCCGGGTCCGGCTTGCCCACCAGGACCAGGCGTGCCGACACCCCGCGGGCCTGGAGCAGGCGGGCGGCGTCCACGAACTCGCCGACGCCCTTGTCCCACAGCATCCGGGAGGCGAGCACCACCACCGGCGGCCCCGGCGGCTCGGGACGGGGGACGAAGCGAGTCAGGTCCACCCCGGACCCCGGGATCAGGGTGGGTGCCACCCCGGTGAGAAGCAGGATCTGCCCCTGGTCGTCCGGGTTCTGGACCAGCACCCGGACATTGGGCGCGGCCAGCAGGGCGCGATAGGCCCCGCCCACCAGGGTGCGGACCAGGCGCGCGCGGGGGGCCTCGGAGGTGAAGAGATAGCCCATCCCGGCCACGGCGTTGACCACCGTCGGCACGCCCGCCAGCCGGGCCGCCAGGGTGCCGTAGAGGACCGGTTTCTGGGCGATGTTGTGCAGCAGCGCGGGCCGCAGCCGCCGCAGGATCCGGGTCAACTGCAGGATGCTCTGCAGCTCGCGCAGTGGATTCATACCCTTGCGTGAGACCTCGAGCGGGATCAGGTCGAGCCCGGCGGCGCGGATCTGGTCGCCGTGCTCGGCTACGGCGGTGATGACGGTGACCGCGAAGCCAGCCGCGCGCACCGCCCGGGCCAGCGCCAGATAGTGGTGGCAGAAGTACCAGTCAACGGTCACGCAGAAGGCGACCCGTGGCACGTTCGGTGCAAGCGCCGGCGAACTCATGGGGAACTCATGGGGACACTCACGGGCGCACGCCCAGGGCGCCGGAGGCGCGGGCCCTATCCAGCCAGGCTTGAAACATCAGCACATCCCACAAGTAAAAAGACCAGTTGCGGCGGCCCCCGAGGTGCTCCGCCCAGCGGGCGCGGATCGGCCCCGGGTGCAGGATGCCGTCGCGCGTCAGCCGCTCGTCGGCGAGCAGGGGCTCGGCCCAGTCGCGCAGGGGCCCGCGCAGCCAGTGTTCCAGCGGCACCCCGAACCCCATTTTGGGCCGGTCGAGCAGGGCCGGCGGGACATGGTGCGCCACGAGGCGGCGCAGCGGCAGCTTGCCCAGCCGCCCGCGCACCTTCCAGGCGAGCGGCAGTGACCAGGCGAACTCATAGACCCGATGGTCCAGAAGCGGCACGCGCGCCTCCAGGCTGACCCCCATGCTGGCACGGTCGAGCTTCACCAGGATATCGTCCGGCAGGTAGAGGACGCTGTCCATGTACATCATGGACTCGGTGATAGAGGGGGTGCAGGCGTGCCGCCCGGGGTCGGTGAGGACGCTCAAGGGTTCGGTGGCACCGATCACCAGGGCGGCCGGGTCCTTCCAGTGGGAGACCATGCGCAGATACAGGGCCTGCGGTGAGTCGCCCGTTAGGATATCGATCGCCTTGTGCACCCGGTCCCCGGGGTTGGCGATGGCGAGAGGGCCAGGCAGGAAGCGGGCGAAGGGGGCGAGCAGCCGGTCCCAGGTCGCGGGGCGGAGGCTCGTCACGGCGCCGGCCAGGGCACGGCGCAGGGGCAGCGGGATCCAGCCGATGCGCCGCCAGGTATCGCGCGTCCACAGGTAGCGGGAATAGCCGCCGAACAGTTCGTCTCCGCCATCCCCGGAGAGGCACACGGTCACCGCGCGCCTGGCCATCTCACTGACCAGCAGGGTCGGGATCTGGGAGGGGTCGGCGAAGGGTTCGTCCCAGAGGCGCGCCAGGCTTGGGATCGTCTCCAGGCCGTCGCGGGCGGTGACATAGAGCTCGGTGTGCTCGGTCCCCAGGTGCGCGGCGATCCGCCGGGCGTCCTCGGCCTCGTTGAAACCCGCCTCGTGGAAGCCGATGGTGAAGGTGCGCACCGGGCGGGCCGACTGCGCCTGCATCAGGGCGACCACGGTGGTGGAGTCGATGCCCCCGGACAGGAAGGCGCCCAGCGGCACGTCGGCGCGCATCCGCAGGCCCACCGCGTCCATCAGCAGGCGCTCCAGGGCCGCCTGGGCCTGGTCCTGCGAGCCCTGGAACGGCGTCGCCAGCCCCTGTTCGGCCGCCGCCCGGGCGCTCCAGTAGGTGCGGATCCGGGGCTCCTCCTGGCCCGGGCTCAGGCCCCGGCTCAGGCTCAAGGTAGCGAAGGTCCCGGGCTCGAGCTTGCGGATGCCCCGGTAGATGGAGTGGGGCGCCGGGACATAGCTCAGGCGCAGATAGGCGGCCAGGGCATCGCGGTCCAACTCCCCCTGCCAGCCGGGGTGGGCGGTGATCGCCTTGAGCTCGGAGCCGAACAGGAAGCGCCCGCGGTTCCAACCGAAATAGAGCGGCTTCTCGCCCAGACGGTCACGCGCCAGGGTCAACCGGCGCGCCTGCCGGTCCCAGAGCGCGAAGGCGAACATGCCGTTGCATTCGGTCAGGGTGGCCGCCGTCCCGCGCCGGGCGAGCCAGGCGAGCAGGACCTCGGTGTCCGAATGCCCGCGCCAGGGATAGTCGTCGCCGATTGCCCGGCGCAAGGCCTGGTAGTTGTAGATCTCGCCGTTGTAGGCGAGGACGTAGCGCCCATCGGGCGAGACCATGGGCTGGTGCCCCAGGGGCGAGAGGTCGAGAATGGCAAGGCGGCGGTGCCCCAGGCCGACCCCGGCCGCGGCATCCAGCCAGAAGCCCCCGTCGTCCGGTCCGCGGTGGAGCAGCGGCTGGTTCATCCGCTCAAGGGCTTGGCGCAGTGCGGGCTCCGCCGCCGCGCCGGGTTCTACGACCCCGCAAAAACCGCACATCAGTCAGTTCCCCGCCGCAGTGATTGGTAAAGGTCCGCATAGCGGGCCGCGATGGACGCCAACGCATAGTCCGCCGCGATGCGGGCGCGGGCGGCCGCACCGCGGCGAACCAGGGACTGCCGACCCTCGTCCAGGAGGCGCAGGATGGCCCCCGCCAGGGCCGCCGGGTCCCGGGGTGCGACGCTCACCCCGGTGTCGCCCACGATCAGGCGCGAGTCTCCCACATCCGTGACCGCACAGGGTACGCCGCAGGCCATGGCCTCGCCGAGCACGTTCGGGAAGCCCTCCCCATAGGCCGAGGAGGAGACCAGGAGGTCCAGGGCGGCGAACACCCGCGGGGTGTCCGACCGGGGACCCAGCAGGCTGAGCGCCCCCCCGAGCCCGGCCGCGGCAATCCAGTCCCCAAGCTCCCGATTGCCGCCATCCATGCCCTGACCACACAGCAGGAAGCGGCACTCGGGCCGGGCCGAGCGCACCAGGGCGGCCATCCGCAGAAAGGTCGGCACGTCTTTTTGGGGGTCCAGGCGTGCGACCAGGCCCAGGAGCGGGGCCGCTGCCGGGATGCCCAAGTCGCTGCGCAGCCCGGTGCGCGCCGCGGGGTCCGGACGAAAGCGCTCCAGGTCGAACCCGTTGGGGATGACGATCAGGGAGGACGCGCGGTAACCGAGGGCGCGATGGACCTCGCGGGCGCGCTGCGAGCAGCAGATGATGCGCTCCGGGGCCAAGTGCGAGAGCAGCCCATTGAAGCGCGCAACCAGCCGGGTGGCGCGGCGGCTCTGACGCGGGTCCAGGTCGCTCTGGCGGATGTTCCAGACCAGCGAGGGGCGGCGGGGGCCGCGCCCGACCAGCGGCCTGACCAGGGCCCCGAGCAGGTCCGCGTGGTACATCCAGGTTTGGATCAGGTCGGGCCTGAACCCACGCAAGAGCCGGACCAGGCGCAGCAGCCCCCCCGGGGAGGGCAGACCGCGCCGCATCCGCAGCGTCTCCACCCGGATGCCCAGCGCGGCGATGCGCGCCCCCATGGGCCCCGGGGCGACCAGCGAGACCACCAGGGGCTCGAAGGCGGTCCGATCCAGGGTCGCCAGCAGCTTGTAGAGCATCATCTCGGCCCCGCCCAGTTCCAGCCCGGTGATGACATGCGCCACCCTCATGAGCCGCCCCCGCTGCCGTCGCCCAGACCCAAGACCTCCAGATAGCGGCGGGTCACCGGCGCGACCCCATAATGCGCCGCCCGCGCCCGCAGCAGGGCGGCGGCGGGGGGCCGCTCCAGGGTCCGCGCGATGGCCGCCGCCAGGGCCGCCGCGTCACCCACCGCGACCAGTGGACCCAGGCGACCCCCGTCCAGCACCTCCCGCGGCCCACTCGGACAGTCCGTACTGACCACCGGGGTGCCGCAGGCCATGGCCTGGATCAGCACCCCGGGCAGCCCCTCCCAGGCGGAGGAGAGCACGAACAGCCGGGCGCGGGCCATGTAGGCGAAGGGGTTGGCGCGAAACCCGGGCAGGGCCACCCGCCCGCCGAGCCCCAGGTCCCGGATCAGGGACTCCAGGGCCGGGCGCTGCGGCCCCTCGCCCAGGATCAGCAGGCGCAGGTCGCGCCCCTGGGGCAACGCGGCGAAGGCACGGATCAGGGTCGGGAAGTCCTTCTGCGGGGTCAGGCGCCCGGCGGCGAGGATCACCGGGACCCTGGCCGGTTCCAGCCCCCCGTCCGGCGCGGGCTCCAGCGCCGGTTGAAACCAGGCGTGGTCCGGCCGCTCGGCCGCCTGGGCGGCCAACTCGGGGGTAACCACCGGGTTGGGGATGACCAGGACGCGTGCCCGCCCCGCGCCGATCAGGCGGGTCAGGTCATCGGCGACCCCCTGGGAGACGGCGATCACCGCGCACGCCTGGGGATAAAAGACCCGCGCCAGGCGCGGCAGGACGCGGCCGGCGAGGGAGGGTGCGTGCCGCGCCTCCTGGGACAGGGTGCTGCGCACGCTGACCGCGACCCGCGTGGGCACCCGCGCCAGGCTGCGCGCCCACAGCGCGATCAGGTTGGCGTGGTCCATGGCCGCGAGCAGGACCGCCGGGCGGCGGCGGCGCAGATAGCGCACCAGCCCCGGCAGGGCCGCCAGGACCCGCGTGACCCCGAGGTCGACCAGGGTGCAGCCGGCCGGCACCAGGTCCCGATAGGGTCCCGCGGCGGTGCCCACCACCAGGTCCAGCCGGGTCCCGGCCGCGACCAGCCCCCGCGCCAGGTTCAGCATCATGCGCTCCGCGCCGCCGCCCGCCAGCGAGGGCAGGAAGATGGCGAGCTCGACCGGTTCCCGGCCCCGCCCGCTCACCCGCGGGTACCCGCGCACTGAGCACCGGGCGCGGTGCCGCCGTACTCCCGGTTGCGGGCCGCCCGGGCGCCCTTTAGCATGGCCGCGCCCCCGGCTGGGTGCCCGCCGCCCGCCCGCGGGCGACCCCTGCCCCCATCGCCTGCGCCTTTCACTCCCGAGCCCAATGACACAGCACCCCCTGGTATCGATCGTCACACCGGCCTACAACGCCGGCCGCTACATCGAGGAGACGGCGGCGAGCGTGCTGGCGCAAGAGTACCCCAACCTCGAGTACATCGTCGTCGATGACGGCTCAACCGACGACACGGGCGCGCGCCTGCGCCGCCTCGATCCGCGGGTGCACCTGGTGCGCCAGGCCAACGCCGGTGAGCAGCAGGCGGTCAACCGGGGGGTGGCGCAGGCGCGCGGGGAACTGATCGCGATCGTCAACGCGGATGACCCACTGCTCCCGGGCCTGATACGCGCGGGCGTGGACCACCTGGCGCAGCGCCCGGAATTGGCGGGGGTCTATCCGGACTGGCTCAAGATCGACGGCGACGGGCGCGTACTGGAGGTCGTCCACCTGCGCGAGTACGACTACGCGCGGATGCTCAGGCGCCACCTGTGCGACATCGGCCCCGGCTGCCTGTTCCGGCGCAGCGCCCTGGACGGAGCCCCCCCGCGCGACCCCCGCTTCCGCTACTCCGGCGACTTCCAGCAGTGGCTGCGCCTGGGCCTGCACCGGCCCTTCGCGCGCCTGCCGCTGGTACTTGCCACCTGGCGCCAGCACGGTGCCGGGACCTCGCAGGCGGGCCTCAGCGCGGCCCTGGCGGCCGACAAGGTCGCGATCATCGAGGACCTCTTCACCCGCCCGGACCTACCGCCCGGGGTCCGCGCCATGGGCGCCGAGGCGTTGAGCGCCGCCCACTTCGCCGCCGCCGCCCTGGCGCTGCACAATCCCGCGATCCCCGGGCGGCGGCATATGTGGCAGTCGCTGCGCGCCAAGGCGCACTGGGACCCGCCGGACCTGCCCGAGCGGCGGCGCACCTGGCGCCTCGTCCTGTTCGCCCTGGGGCTGCCCGCGACCCGGCCCTTGATCGCCCTCAACCAACGGTGGCGCGGCGGCGGTCTCAGTGCGGCCCAGGTCCCGGGTCCCCACTACACGGCCTGGCTCGCCGCCCGCGCAGCGGATCGGGGCGGCTAGTACCTTATTCCGCCTAATCTTGCGTCGGCTTAAGCCCCGAAGGGGCGCGACATACCAGCCCAGGGCAACGCCCTGGGTATGAGGCATAAAGGCCCCCCAGCCCTGAAAGGGCGCGACATAAGGGGCCCCACCGTTATGTCACGCCCTTTCAGGGCTAAGCCGGATAAACAACGCTATCCCAGGGCGGTGCCTTGGGCTGGACTGTTCGACCCCGTTGGGGTCGATACGCAACATAAGGTGGAACCGGGTACCAGCACCATTGGGCCCCGGGCGCGCGCCCGACCAGCAGGGTGCGCCGCGCGCACCCCAGGCGCTGGCGAAAACTCACAGTGCGTTCAACCGCCGGCGTCGATCAAGATTCCGGCCGCTTGGGCTCGCCGGGTGCGTAGTCAGGCCATCTTGGCCTGACACCGTCAGGGCTGGAAGCCCTGACTACGCACGCCGCTGGCCGGGATTATGATCAAGGCCCAACCGCCGCCCCTCACGGTGCGCGCGGCGCACCCTACGCGAATCTTGTCAGACGTCTATCAGCAGGCGCCGCAGCCGGTCGCGGACCGCGAGCGCGTGCGCCTCCAGGCGGGTGCCGAGCCAGGCATCCAAGAGCAGCAGGAGGCTGCCTGGACCATAGAAGGGATAGTTACCATAGGCGCGCGCGAGATTGAGCGCAAACTTGCCGGGGCGCCGCTCGAGCGCGTAATAGCGGGCGACCTCCAGCCAGCGCAGTCCGCGCGCCCGGCGCCCGAGGCGGCCCAGCGTGCGCAGTTCCGCACCGTGGCGGTCCAGGAAGCCCCGGACCGAGGTCTCGATCCCCGCGGCGCAGCGCTGCGGCGAGAAGTGGATGAGGGCGAGCGAGAGCCCCAGCACGGCCAACTCGTGGTCCCGGGTATAGCGCAAGAGCCAATCCCAGTCCTCGTAGCGCGGCAAGTCCTCGTCGAATGGTCCGACCTCGGCCAAGACCGCGCGCTCCGCCAGCAGGGTCGAGCCCGGACTCAGATCGCAACCCAGGAACAGGCGGTCACGCCGCGGCGGGGCCGGCAGATAGTCCCGGGCGCCGTGCGCGTCCAGCAGCCGGTAACCGGTGCAGCAGGCACGACAAGCCCCGCCGCGCCCGCGCAGGAACTCAAGCTGGCGCTCGAGCTTGTCCGGGGTCCAGGCGTCGTCCGAGTCGAGCAGGGCGCAATAGACCCCCAGGGCCGCCGCGATCCCCGTATTGCGGGCGGCCGCCGCACCGCGATTCGCCCCGTGGCGCAGCACCCGCAGCCGGGTGTCACCGCGGTCGGCGCACAGGTCGGGCGTCCCATCGGTGCTGCCGTCATCGACGACGATGAGCTCAAAATCCGTAAAGGTCTGCGCGCGGACACTGTCCAGCGCGCGCCCGATACAGTGCGCCCGGTTATAGGCGGGGATGATGACCGAGACCGTGGGATTGGCTGCGGCCATCCCGGGGGACACCGCGATCAGGCCGCGATCCGGTGGCCGACGCTTGGCCTGCCGTCCGGTTGCCTACTGAGCGTACTCACAGGAGCGGGTCCTCATGCATGGCTGCGATCATGGCGGGCCAGGTGGGGGGCGTCCAGCCGGTCGCCTGACGGAACCGGCTGCTGTCGAGTCGCCGGTCACAATGGAAGTCCGTATCGGGCTCGATACGAATGCCGAGCCCATAGACACGGTCAACCAATTCCAGGAGGGTGCACTTGTCGATGGGGTCGGCGGACACCTGCCAGACCCCGGACAGTTGTGGGTGCGCCTCCAGGATCAGACGCACCACCTCGGCCATCGCCAGGGTCGTGAGTCCGGTGTAGAGCGCATGACGAAAGCCGCGCACCTGCCCACCCCGCTGGGAGAGGAACCAGTCGATGAGCCCGGTACCACGGCTGAGCTCCCGGCCCACGATGGAGGAGCGGATCGTCACGCAGTGCGGGTCTGCGAGTTCCCCCAAGAGCTTGGTCCGGCCATACAGGTCGGTGGGCGCCGGCGGATCGGTCTCCAGATGGGGCCCGTCGGCACCGGAAAAGACGCAGTCGGTACTGAAGTGGATCAGGCGCGCCCCCGCTTGTGCACACACCTGGCTCAACTGATGGGGCAGCAGCGCATTGATGCCAATGGAGGCGACGGCATCCTTTCCCGCATCGATCTGCTTCACAATGCCGATGCAATTGAGTACCGCCTGCGCACCGACCAGGTCCAACGCACGGCGGATAGACCCCAGGTCCGTCGCCGCGACCCCCCCGATCAAGCGGCTGCGCGCGACCCCCGCGATCTCCGGGGCGTCATGCGGGTCCGTGCGCACCGTCCCCCAGGCGTCATGCCCTTGGCCAAGCCGTTGCAGCAGCTTGTGCCCGAGCATTCCGGTGGCTCCTAATACCAATAACTTCATGTGGATCGTCCTCGGCGCGGGTCGGCCGTCAGTGCGGCCGTCAGTGCGGCCGAGCGGATCATCGCGACGGCGCGCTGGTCCGCAGGCGCGCCGGAAGCAATCGGGCGAGCGCAGCGCGAGCCGGTTGTCGTGAATTGAGCGTCGGTGGTCTCCAATAAGCGCCTTCGCGCGGGCTCAGCGATGCAGTGCGGTACGTCTCTATAGCACCGGAGCGGGCCGCCCACCGGGTGCCGATTCATCGCGGGAGTGGCGCGAATCCAATAGCGGTCATGCCCCCGGGCGGACGGGCCGATCGGTCGCGCGCCGAGGTGACATCGCGCCCCGCCCCGCGTCCGTTATTCAAACAGCATCACTCGCAGAGCCGGGCGGATTTTATACTCCCGGTGCCACAACTTCAACGCCTCCGCCGTCGCGACCCGGCAGCGGCCCTGTTACACGCGTCGCTGACTACCGATCCTTGCCCGTGACGAGGACCGAGGACCCGAGACCGCGACCGCCAGCCGGGCGCCGCGGCCATCGCCGACCGTCGTTCGATCCTCCACGGGCAACGCAATGTGCTGTTGCGCCCGTTGGCACCCGGCACGGGTTCGGCATCGTGACCCCAGCGACGCGCCGGCAACGTAGCGCCGGCCCCGCCCGACGCTGCCGGCAGCGCGACGACACCTTGCCGGTCAACCGACCCACCCCGCCATCGCATGACGACGGACCGGGTCTTGATCATCGTTCCGGCGACCCCGGGTCGGCGTCCAAGGCTTCAGGTTGCCAGTCGCCCCGATCAGGCTTAGAATTGCTAAAACATTGACTTCCTGCATCCGCTTGCGACGGCCGACCCGGCGCTGTCCGGTGCGCCCCGGCGAATTCCGAGCGATGACATCAAGATTGAGCCAACCAGCACTGCCGCGCTTCAGTATTGTTCTGCCGATGTACAACGAGCAGTCCAATGCCCGCTCATGCATTCTCGGCATCGATACCTTTCTGGCGTCGCTGGGCGTCGCCTACGGCATCATCGCGGTCGATGACGGCAGTACGGATGCCACCTTCGCGGAGCTCAGCCGGCTGGCCGCGCAAACGCCATCGCTGCAGGTCCTGCGCCATGACGCCAATGCCGGCTATGGGGCGGCGAACCGCACGGGATTCGCCGCCGCCATCGCCGGCGGATTCGACTATGCGATCGTCATGGACGCGGACGGGACCCAGGACCCGCGCTTCATCGCGAGCTTTTTCCCGGCGATGAGCGCCGCCGTCGACTTCATCAAGGCCAGCCGCTATTCCCGTGGCTCGCGCATCGAGGGCGTCGCCCCCCGGCGCAAGGCAATTTCCTGGCTCGGCAACAGATTCGCGAGGGTCGCGCTGCGCATCCCCATTACCGATTTCACCAACGGGTTTCGCGCCATTCGCACCGACCTCCTGAAGAGGCTCGACACGCGTGACCGCGGCTTTTCCGTGCTGATGGAGGAGGTCGTGTGCGCACGCGCGCTCGGGGCATCGTTTGCGGAGATTCCCTACACGCTTACCGCCCGCGACGCCGGCGGGTCCATCTCCAAGTTCAATTATTCGTTCGGCGTGTACCGTGACTACCTCAAGCACATCTTCCGCCCCCGGGCCTGATCGGGTTTCACGGCAGAAGCGCCAAGGAAAAGTCAATGCCCGCGCGCCTCGCAGTGGCCCAAGGCCGCCTCAGGGTCATGCCGCCGCGGCCCGGCCCTCAATCGTAACTCCCGATCCGGTATCGTCATGCAACCATCCGTTCAGCCTTGGAAGAGCCGCCAACGTTGCGCGTTCTGCGACAGCCCGAAGCTCGCGCCGATCGAAGATTTCGGCGAGGTGGCGCTGGCCGGCGGCTTTCTGCAGCCGGACGACTTCGCGACCGAGGGCCGCGTTCCTATGCGCCTGGCGTTCTGTTGCGATTGCTTTGCGGTGCAACTGACCGATATCGTCGATCCGGAGCTCCTGTTCAAGCGATATTTCTACTTCTCTTCCGCGATCCGGACCCTGCGCGAGCACTTCGTCGACTATGCCACCGAGGTGGTCTCGCGCTTCCTCGACCCGGCGACCGCCACGGTCGTGGAGATCGGGTGTAATGACGGCATCCTGCTCAAACCCATCGCCGACCAGAACGTCCGCACCGTGATCGGGGTGGACCCGGCCACCAATGTCGTCGCGCAGGTGGACGACCCCCGCATCAGGATCGTCAACGAGTTTTTCGGCGATGCCACCGGACGCAGACTCACCAGCGAGTACGGGCCGGCGGATTTGATCGTCGCCAATAACGTCTTCGCGCACATCGCCGACATCCGCGGCGTGACCGACGCCATTGCGCGGCTGCTCAAGGACGACGGCATCTTCGTATTCGAGGTGCACTATCTCGGTAAGATCATTCACGGCCTGCAGTACGATATGATCTACCACGAGCATCTGTATTATTACTCACTGCTTGCGCTGGACAATCTGTTCGCCCGTTACGGAATGATGGTATTCGATGTCAAGCCGATCGCGATTCATGCCGGATCCATGCGCTATTATGTATGCAAGTCCGCGAGCCGTCACGCCGCCCTGCCGTCCTGTCGCGTGACGGAACTGCGCCGGACCGAGCTGGCCAACGGCTTCGACCGCCATGAAACCTACGCGCGCTTCGCGGCCGACATCTATTCCCGGAAGCTGGCGCTCATGGCCTTGCTCACGCGCCTGCGAAGCGAGGGTCGCCGGGTCGTCGGCTATGGGGCCTCGGGGCGCGCCAACACGATCATCCAGTATTGTGGGATCACGCACGAGCACCTGGAGTACATGGTCGACGACGCGGGCGCCAAACACGGCTACTACACCCCGGGGTCGCATTTCGAGATCCGCCCCGGCAGTGCGATCCAGGATGACCCGCCGGACTACCTGCTGGTCTTTGCCTGGGGATACTACAGCGAGATTGCCGAGAAACACCGCGCGTTCTTCGACGCCGGGGGCCGGATGATCCTGCCGCTCCCCGATGTCCGTATCATCTACCAGCCGATGACGACCTCCCCGGCGATCTGAATCCAGCGCCGCACCAGACAAGAGAAACAATGATGAAGGTCATGAGTATCTTCGGGACCAGACCCGAAATGATTAAGCTGTGGTCGACGCTGCGTCGGCTCGATGAGCTCAACTTCGAGCACATCATGGTCCATACCGGGCAGAATTTCACCCCCGAGCTCAAGGACTTTTTCTTTCGCGATCTCAACCTGCGTCAGCCCGACCACTACCTGGAGATCGACACCTCGTCCTATGGCAAGGAGGTCGCCGACGTCATCGCCAAGACGGACGCCCTGATGGTCCACACCAAGCCCGACGCCCTAGTCATCCTGGGTGATACCTACAGCGGTCTGGCGGTGATGCCGGCCGCACACCGCGGCGTACGGACCTTCCATATGGAGGCCGGCCTGCGGGCCTGGGATGCGCGGATGCCCGAGCAGCGTAATCGCATGCTCATCGATCACATGAGCGATATCCTGCTTCCGTTCAACCGCTATCATCGGGAGAACCTCATTCGGGAGGGCATCCACCCCTCCAAGATCTTCGTGTCCGGCAATCCCAGCTTCGAGGTCATTCGCGCCTTCCTGCCGCAGATCGAGGCCAGCACCATCCTCACCGCGCTCGGCAGCGCCGCTCAAGGGTATGTCCTGGTGACGGCCCATCGCAGCGAGAACGTCGACCAGCCGGCCTATCTCGCGGCGATCATCGAGGCCCTGGGTGAACTGCACCGCAAGTTCGGCCGGGAGGTCATCTATCCGATGCACCCGCGCACCAAGAGCAAGATCGGTGGCATCAGCATCCCCAAGGGCGTCAAGATCATCGCCCCGCTGGGCTTCTACGATTTCAATCACCTGTTGATGAACGCCTGGTGCATCCTGTCCGATTCAGGTACGGCACCGGAGGAGGCCCTGTTCTACCGCGTGCCCTGTGTCAGTCTGCGCATGACGACCGAGCGCCCGGAGACGGTGGAGGGCGGCGGACACATCGTCGCCGGCCTGCGTCCGCAGGACATTGTCGATGCCGTGGAGACCGCGGTATCGGCACCCTATGCGGCGCGCTACGACTTGGAGGAGGACTTTTCGCCGTCCGCGGTGGTGGTCAATTGCATCCGTTCACGCATCACCAATTTCTTCTGAAGCATAACGGTCATGCAGGAACCGCGTGGGTCCCCGCGGCGGCGCCGGGTGCTGCTGGGGGCCAAGTTCCTCCTCGCGGTCCTGCTGCTGGCGTGGCTGGCCCACTCGGGGTCGATCGCACCGGGGGCGCTGCTTGGCGGCAAGGTCTCGGCCTCGGCGCTCGGCACCGCGGCCCTGTGCGTGTTCGTCGCCCTTGCCTTGGGCGTCTATCGCTGGCGGCTGGTCATGGGGGCGCTCGGGGTACCGATGCGCTACCCGCGGGCGCTGCAGGTCTATTGGATCGGCGCCTTCGCGAGCACCTTTCTGCCGGGTGCTGCGACCGGCGATCTGCTGCGGGCCATTTATGTTGCGCGCGAGACGCCGCTCGCCCGCACGCGCGCCGCCGCCTCGGTCGTGATCGACCGGGGCATCGGCTTGCTGGGCTTCGTGCTGTCTGGCCTGATGCTCATGCTGTTGCGCTTCGATGTACTGCGCCAGTCGGCTGGCCTGCGCGACATTGCAACGACTTTCGCGGTGGTACTGGTCGCGGTTGCGGTGTGTCTGCCCGCCGCGCTGTGGATGGGTAAGCGGGTCTTCGGCGCCGATCTCATGGCGCGCACGCAAGACCGGCTTGGCAGCGCCCACCGCGCGGTCCGCACGCAGGCAGCGGCCCTTGGCTGGCCCGGCGCGACCCGGTCGGCGACGGCACTGGGACTCTCGCTCGCGATCCCAACGCTCCTCGCCTGCGCACTCTTACCCTTCATTCCTAGTGGGACGCTCCTGGCCACGGACGTCATCGATATCGGGATCGCCTCCAATGCCGCCCAGGTCGCCAATACGCTGCCGCTGACACCCGGCGGTATCGGCATCGGGGAAGGCGCTTTCGAGTATGTGCTGTCGCTGCTGCGCCAGCCCGCCGTGGTTGCCGGCTATGCCACCGCGTTCCTGTCGCTGCGATTGGTCACGCTGGCGGTCAATGCCTTCGGCGGTGTCCTGTTGTTGCTTCCGGGCAATCGGGCGGGCGCCCGCGCCGCTGGGGTGCAGGCAGTGGAGTCGGGGCAATGAGCGCCGGTGCGCTGCCCGTCAGGGACGCGGCACCGGGCGCGTGGCGCCGGCTGTCGGTGCGGTTGCGCGCCGGTCTCTGCGCGGTATTGCTGGTACTCCTGAGCTTCCCGGACGTGATCGCGAGCGGCGCCACCCTGGTCAATTCCGCCGGCTATTTCGGTGCCCTCTACGGGACCCCCATGAGCGCACTCTACCCGGAGCGGGCGGGGCGCAGCTACCACCACGGGTATAATGACGCGGGCGGCGCGGTATGGCAGTCCGACCCGATGCGTGGCTACATGGGCCGACTGGTACGCAGCAGCGAGTCGCCCTACTGGAACCCCTACTCAGCCACCGGCGCGCTCGGTCCGGAGACGCTGGTAGACCAGAAATTCTCCCCGATTACGCTCGCCGCGGCGGCCCTGGGGGGCGACCAATGGGCCGCCGATGCCGCCCTGCTACTCTTCTTCACGCTGGCGCTGTACTGTCTTTACCTCGTGGTGGCGGTCGATCTCGGGCTGGCCGAGGGGGCCGCGGTCGCGGCGGGTATCGTCTACCTGCTGGGCGGCTTCAATATCGCCAACCTCGGCTCGAACGTGGTGCACGCCTATGTGCTCTTCCCCTTGCTGCTCGGCGCGCTCATGGCCTATGTGCGCCGGCCATCGGGGGCGCGCTTCATGGCGGCGGTTGGCGCCAATGCCCTGGTCCTGGCAACGACCTTCCTGCCGGTTGCCTTCCTGACCTTCGCCGCGGTCTATACGCTGGCGGCGGCCTATGGCCTCCCGGCGGCCGCGGCCCAGGGCCCGCGCACGCGCGCGCAACGCGCGCGGATCCTCGCCACCCTGGCGGCCAGCTTCCTGGTAGCGGCGCTGTGCCTGGCTCCCTTGTACCTGCCGATCATCGAGAGCCTGTCCCTGGTGGATTCGGTGGACATGTATTCCAAGCGGGTCTTCATGCCGGTCGATCTGCACAATCTGGTCGGGCTGCTGTCGCCCAAGCAGTTCTGGGAATCCTATGCGGCGATCGATCCGCAACTCCTCGCCGCGCCCCCGGTCGGGCTGGGCAACGGTGCCTTTCATTTCGGCATCGTGGCGGTGGTGCTGGCCGCGCTGGCCATGACGGGCACCCGCAGCAGGCATTGGCCGGTACTCGCGGCCGCCGCCCTGTTGTGCGTGACGGCGCTCGGGCGCATCTATGACATCGCGCCGGTCGCGCAGATCGTCGGCCATCTCTACGGCGTCAGCAGTCTCGGCTGCCAATACTGGTGGGCAATGGCGGCAATCACCTTGCCGATTCTCTGCGCATTCGGCTTCGAGGCCTTGAGCGCGGGGAATCGCAAGGTCCTCGCATTGGTCGCGGCATACATCCTGATCATCGGCGCCTTCGTCCTCGCCTACCGAATCTACGGCTGGCAGGAGGGCCGCATTTTGCTGCAGCTATGGTATCTCATGGTGGCGCTGTTCATCGCCACGGCGGCCGGGCTGCTGGCGGCGCGTGCCGGCGGGCCCCGGGGCAAAGTCCGGCGGGCCGCGCTGCTCGTCCTGCTGTTCCTGGAATTGACGTTTTACATGAACCATCTGCGGCCGATGCGCAACGACGAGGCGCAGGTTCCCCCGGGGCTATTGGCCTTTCTCAGACAGCACATCGGCGATTACCGGTTGGCGAACTTCGGGCCGTTCGGGATTCCGCCGGAATGGGGTTCGGCCTATGGGATACCCGAGGTGGGGTCCATGAACATGAGCATCCTGCCCTGGTATAAGACGCTGTTCGAGCAAGCGTTCGGCCTGCCGACGCCGCGGCCCTGGGGGAACTTTGCGTCACTGCACTACCCGGTCAGCCCGGCGAAGCTCAACGACCAGGTCCTGGACCTGATGGCGGTGAAGTATCTCTTCATCCCCGCGCGATGGCAGGACTATCACGACCTGATCGCGGAAGGCCGCTATTGCGATGTCTATAGCGACACCTACGGGACCCTCTATGCCAACCAGGACGTCTGCCCACGGGTCTATGTCGCACCGACCTGGATCCGCCACCCTGGTGTACCCGATGTCATCCCCGGCTCGGCGTGTCGCAGCGTCTATACCGATGACCCCGAGCTGATCGCGGCGGCCCGGCGGCTCGGCATTGCCGAGCGTACCGCACCGCCGCCCGGCAGCAGCCGCGGTGGCGCACCGGTCAGCGGCCTGCGCGTCCATAATACCTGGCTGCGTTTCAGGGTGTCGCTGGACGCCCCGGCGGTGGTCGTGCTGGCAGACGCCTGGCACCCCAACTGGCGCACGCGGGTCGATAAGCAGCCGGTGCACACGGGCCTCGTCAACGGCAGCTTCCGCGGCATCGCACTGCCGGCCGGCGAGCATCTGGTGGAGATGAGCTATCGCCCCCGCTCATTGCCCGCGGCCCTCGGCATCGCGGGCGTGACCCTGCTGCTCCTGATCCTCATCCCGCTGCGCAATCGCCGGCGGCGAAATCGCGCTTGGGGACGATCGGCGACCGCCGGATGATCTAGGGCCTGATCCCCAGTAGGGTACAGACCGTCACACCAGGACCTCGTCTTCGAAGCGCAGTTCCTGATCGGGCATGAGTCCGCGCCGACGCAGCAGGTCGCACACCTGCTCCGGGGTCATCAGGTCATCGGATGAGGTGTATTCCCGCTGCAGGCAATGGCCCAACTCCGCGCTGGACTCCTCGCGCAACTCGGGAAGGATCGGGGCGACTACATAGTCCCCATCGCGCTCGAAGGTCCGCCAACCCTCCTCCTCGGAGACCAGCGACTCGTGGAGCTTCTCGCCTGGGCGCACCCCGGTCACGACCGTCTCGATCGGCCGGTCACCGATCAGGGCCGCGGCCACATCGACCATACGCGCAGCAGGCACCCGCGGGATATAGGTCTCACCGCGCTTGCCGGTCGCCACCGCGCGCAGGATGAGGTCCACGGCCTCCTCCAGACTCAGCAGGAAGCGCGTCATCTCAGTGCTGGTGATGGTGAGCGGTCCGCCGTTGCGAATCTGGTCGTGGAACAGCGGGATGACCGACCCGCGCGAGGCGAGGACATTGCCGTAACGCGACAGCACGAAGCGCGTATCCGGCGCCTCCAGGTTGCCCTGGGCATAGATGCGCTCCTGCAGCGACTTGGTCATGCCCATCACGTTCACGGGCTTCACCGCCTTGTCGGTCGAGATGCCCATGACGCACTCCACCGGCAGGCGCAGGTCGCGGATGGCGCGGACCAGGTTGGTGGGCCCGATCACGTTGGTCTGTACCGCCTCGGCGGGGAAGTACTCACAGGTCGGCACCTGCTTGAGCGCCGCGGCAGCGAAGACGACATCGATGTCGTGCAGCGCACCGCACAGTGAGCCGTAGTCGCGCACGTCGCCGATCCGGAACTCCAGCTTTTCACGAAAGTTGCGATAGATGACCTCGTCGGTGGCGGCGCGGCGATGCTGGTAATAGACGCGGATGTCGTGCTGCTTGGCCTCATCGCGTGAGAAAACGACGATGCGCGTCGGCTCGCCGTGTTGACCGCCCAAGAGCCGACGCAGCAGCACCTTGCCCAAGGAGCCGGTGCCGCCCGTAATCAGGATTCGCTTACCGTCTAGTAACGCCATCTTCAGTGCTCCTCAGTGCCGTCCGCTCACCGGAGCGGGTCGGTGTAAATGGTTTGGAACGGTTCACTATCGTTGTCGTTGTCGTTGTCGTTGTCGTTGTCGTAATCGTAATCGAGAATCCAGAGCTCGATCATAACTCCGGCCACGCGGCTGCGTAGTCAGGCCATCCTGGCCTGACGCCATCCTGGCCTGACGCCATCCTGGCCTGACGCCATCCTGACCTGACGCCATCAGGGCTGGAAGCCCTGACTACGCATCGCCCGCGCCCTGCTGGCCGGGATATCGTAGTGCCCCCAATTCTCTCGCACCCCAAATTGCAGCGCCTCTCCGATTACGACAACGACTGTGTTTAACTGGCTCTTGACTCGTTACTGTCTTATTGATCGCGGGTGGGGAGCGCGGCGATCCAGATCGGCGAAGATGATGTCGTAGAAGTCCGCGACCTTCCGATTCGCCACACGCTCGTCGAGCCGGGCGGCGATCACCTGCCAGTTGATCGCCGCCGCCTGGTCGACCAACTGGTCGTCAGTGAGCGCCGAGCGAACCCGCCGTGCGATCAAGTCCACGTCATCCGACGGGATGAGATAGCCGCCCTTGCCGTGCTCAAACCATTCATCACAACAGGAGGTATCGGTCTGGATCGGGAAGGCGCCCATGGCCATGGCCTCGAGGGCCGAGGTACTGATCGCGTCGGAGACGCTAACCCCCAGATAGACGCGGGCCCGCGCGTGCATGCGCAACATCTCGTCGTGCGGCGCGAACGGCACCACCGTGATGTTCTTGATCGGGGTTGTTGCACGCATCTGCGCGGCACGTTCGATGGCCTCGAGTGAGGGTGCGAAAATAATGACTTCAAAGTCCTTGACGATGTCGGCGCAGCGCTCCAATGCCGCCAGCGCGGTGAGCGCTCGCCCGGCGAAGTGCTGGTAGCCCTTCACCATGATCGCCCGGCGCCGCGATGTCGGCACCTCGTCGCGCAAACGCGCAGTCGCTGCCAACTCGAAGCCGCCGGAGTTCGGCATCACCGGCAAGACCTTGGCGGTCATTCCCAGTTCACGCGCAAGACCGATATCGCGCTGGCATTCGCAGGAGTAGAAGTCGATCTGCCCCAGCAGCCGCTGGATTTGGGCCCGATGAGCAGGGTCCTTGCCGAAATGATAGATGTCGCTCCCCCAGTTCGTTGCCAGCCATGGCGGGAACCTGCGGCCGCACAGCGGACGGGCCCGCAGCACGTTATAGCCGCAATGCTGAAATTCCATCGAATGAATGAGGTCCGGTTTCAGTTTGCGTATGAGGCGGGCCAGGGTCCAGGCCCCGTACAGGACCGCGTTGGTGGCATCGGATTCGCCGGAGCGCACCTGCACACGGTTGAGCGCGGCCTCGGCCCGATACGTGATCGGCAGGGGGAAAATCGTCTGGTGGGGGAGTTGGTGCGGGTGAGTGGCTCCCTCGGCAGCGGCAACGCCGTTCCACCACGCGGCGAGCGAAGTCCGGGGCGCGGCGAGCACCCGCTCAGGTTGTATCCGCAAGAACGGGCGATGCACCGTGACTGCGCGCAGCGTCGGTAGTACCGGCGCGTGATGCAGCGGGAACAGGTGCAGATCCCAACCGCGGTCGGCAAGATTGTTGATCCAGCGACCGGCGTGCGGACTGTCTTGCATACAAACGAACAATATTCGGCGTGGGGTCGTCATTGCGGAGCGGTGTCCATGATAAGGGGTACGAACGCGGCCGTCCCGCTGGTGAGGTCGAAAGAGCGGCGGACCTCATCGCGGCACCAAGGCTCGGCGCCACCACGGACGACGCGGGCAATCCCCGTCTCGAGTGCCCCGGCGATGCCCATGGTATCGTTAGGATTCGCGGTCAGGCAGCCCAGCCGGTCGAGGATTTCCCGACAGCCACCAGCCGGCACAATGCCGATAATCGGGGTATTGGCCCCCATGTAATCCATGATCTTGCTGGGCACAAAGGGCGTCGCCGCGACATCCGCCTCAATGACGAGCAAGAGGTCGGCATCGTACATGAGCTCGAGCGACGCGACGTACTCGACATTGGGCCGGTGGCACACCAGGCCCGCGGGAAGATCACTGAAGGCATCCCAGGCGGATAGTTCCCGGTCCGTCGGTCCGATGAGTTCCAGCCGCAGCGCATCACGCAAGTCCGGTCGCCGTTTGAGCAACTGGCTCAGGGCGCGGAAGAGGGGAGTCGGCGAGCGGCGGCCGAAGAGGGTACCGATGAAGCGCAAGGTGACCTGGTCGTTGCGCCGCTTCGGTCGCGCCGGATAGAGTGCGCGGTCGAACTCGTGTGGCACGACCCGCGTCCGCTCCCGCCGCAGAAACGGGTGGGCCGCAAGCACCATCTCCAGCGCCTGCGACGAACTGTGCGTGACGTAGGTCGCGGCGCGCAGCGTTTGTGGCTCGCGCCAGGCATTCCAACGGCGCACCAGCGGACGGGGCTCCAATGGGTTTTCGGCCCAAGGATCGCAGAAATGGGCGATCCACCGCACCTGCGGATGCGCGCGTTTGACCCGCACCATCACCGGATTGACGGTATGGAAGGGTGACACGCTCAGGACCGCGCTATAGGAGGAGGGCGCGGCCGCCATCACGGCACGGAACGCGCTCTCGTGGAGCCCGGCCATGCAATCCGGGAAATATTGCGTGAGTTTGCGGTGATTGGAGAAGAACCGGAGCAGTCCGGCATCGGGCCGAAGCCGCTGCACGCGACGGCACCGCGCACTCACATAGTCGAGCAAGCTGGCGTCTTGCGGGAGGTACACTGGCGAGGCGCCCGGGTGGGCGCAGATGAGGTCGACAGCGAAGCCGAGCTGGTTCAGCCCGGCGGTGAGGCGGGCCACCACCGGGGTCATCGGGACCTGGATCGGGGGGAAGGCGTAGGCGAGGACCAGCACGCTGGGCACGCTACGCGCGCTCGACTTAGGGCTCGATGATAGCGGATCGATCTGCCTCATCGGGCGACTCTCCCAAGAAACCATTGACGATGTCCGATTCGGGGTGCTGCGATCAGAGATCGCCCAACCGCCACAATCCCAGGCTCTTATCGGCCCAGGCACTGCCGCCAGACGCTTGCTCCCCGGCGCTTGGCCGGCGTCGCAGGGAGCCCTGACGCCGCTCCTTCACATTAAGACCTCGCTCGGTACAATTTTCGTTGATCAGCCGCAGTGGGGGCGGGAAGTTGAAGGGCGGACGCTGTAAATTGAGGACACGCCACTCGCCCGTCTTAATATCGAGGTTATTGGTGCGACTAGTAAAGGTGGTGGTCAAAAGATAGGTCGAACCGCTGAATTTCAGATTGGAAATGGCTTGCAAAGCATCGTCGAACGAGAAATGGACGAGCAGGTCGCGGCAGAAAATCAGGTCGACGCGAGGCAACAGATCGTTGGCGATATCCATCACCTGAAAACGGCGCCGACCGTTACCGTAGCGCGCATTGTTCGCAGCGATGAGGTCCTCGACCACATCGGCACCGATATACTCAAGGTCCAAGTCCAGCATCTGCATCCAGTGGAAGTCGCCACACGGGAGGTCGAGCATCCTGCGCACCCCGAGTTCGCGCAGCAGGCCCGGCAAGATCGCGCGAATCACCGCGGTTTGCTGTTGGTCTGACCCGGTTCCCGAGTGCGAGACATCGCTAGCCCAAGTGTTGTTGGTGTAGATCGCGCGGAAGACATCGGCCATTGCCGGCGCCGCCAGTGGCCCGCCGACGGCCACCGGGCGCTCGAGATCGGGCACATAGCCCCCCCTACCCGCGAGCCGACGTAGCCACTGGGCAGCGCGCCAGAGGCGGGATCCGGTCACCGTTCGCAGTTGGTACGCGAGCTTCTCGCTGTAGATCTGCTCGCTCGCCAAGGTCCGGGCCAATTCATCGGCCCGCGCCCGCTCCCTGCGCAGCGTCTGCACGAGTTCCTCCGAAGACCGCTCCTCGCGGATCGCGCCTGCCTCTTGTGTCACGTTGCCCTCCAGTTTCAGACCCGCTTCAATCGCCATCCGCATGGTGCCCAAGTCCGTTGGCAGTCTAGCCCCGATTTCCCGCCGTGCGCTCATCCAGATACCACCGGGCCGTGCGCGCCAGTCCCTCCTGCGTGGAGAGCGGCGGCTCCCAGCCGAGCAGCCGCGCGGCCTTCGATGCGTCCACCTGCAACGACCGGATCAGTCGCTCCATCTGATCTCCCCGGCCAAGTAAGCGTCCGCCGATCCGCAGCAGGATCGGTGCGACCGGGAACAGGCGCGCGCGGCGACCGAGCGCGCAGCCGAGCGAGCGCACTAACTCCGGGGTAGACAGGTCCCGCCCATCCGCCACCAAGAAGGTCTCCCCCGCCGCCGCCCCCTGGCCAATACAGCGCACGATCAGGTCGCATAGATTCCAAAGGCTGACGATGCTGCGCCGATTATCGATGGAAGCGAGCGGCAGCGGCAAGCCGCGCGCGACCGCGGCCATCAGGTTTCGGAAGTTCGCCTTGACGCCGGGCCCGTAGACGAGGGGGGGGCGGATGACCACGGTCTCCAGACCAGTGGTCGCAGCGACCTCGCGCAACGCGTTCTCTGCCGCCAACTTCGAGCGTCCATAGGCGTCCGCAGGCGCCGGGGTATCACTCTCCCGGAACGGGCAGCCGTCGGTTGCCTCGCCAAGAACCTTGACGCTGCTCACGAAGACCAGACGCCTCACGTCCGCAAGCGCGGCTTGCTCCGCGATGTGCCGCGTGGTCAGTACGTTGGAGCGAAAGTAGGCTGAATCCGGGTCGCGCGCCCGCTCACGCATCACGTGCGCCCGCGCCGCCAAGTGAACCACACAGTCGACCCCGCGCAGTGGCTGACTCAGATTCGGCAGATCGGCAAGGTCCCCGACGGCCCACTCCGCCCATCCCGGTCGCCGTTCGTGGTCGGTCGAGCGAACCACGGCCATCACAGGTTCGCCCCGCCTATGAAGTTCAGCACAGAGTGCTCGACCAACGAAACCGTTTGCCCCAGTGACCAAGACTCCGGGCATGGCGTCACCCCCATCCGCGCGGGACCAACGGACAGTCCGTCAGTCTGGATTTCGCTCGCGTACCTGACGACTCCCCCACGCGGTCCGAGACAGCACGGGACTGGCGTTCCAGACTATTCCAACTCGCACCCCACGGCCTGAGCCCCGTCGAAGGCCGCACGCAAATGGCTGTTGCGCAACTGCGCGAAAGCGCCAAAGTCGAACGCATCCAGGAGACCCTCTCTCGCACACTTGGCCATCCGCAGCGTCGCCCCGGGATCGAGCAGGCAAGTTTCGAGATGCTGATACCAAGAATCGAACGTCGGCGCAGCCAAGAGCCCGTTCTCGCCGCTTTGAATGACACTGCGATAGGTCTCACAATCCGAAGCGACGGTCGCCAGACCCAGCGCTGTATAGTCCAGAACCTTAATTGGGCTCTTGCACTGATTGAAGGCATTCTGGACCAATGGTGCAATTCCAACATCGAATGGTCCTTGGCCAGACAGCCACCTCACGAAATAGGGGTAGCTGCGCGCCCAGGGCGGGGGCTCAAGCTGAATACACCAATCATCCGATAAACGCTCGGGGGTGACACCGACCACCGTGAGGGCCACTCGCCCCGGATACCGCTTCGCCAATGCGCTGACCGCGGCCCGCGCCAGCTCGAAGTCCGCGGCATGGGTCGGCGTACCCATGTACAAGAGCCGCAATGATTCCTGGGGTCTGCCACGGGTGGCGGACTGCGGCCGTTGCCACCACGCCCGCTTTACCCCGTTGGGCACCACCGCAATATTAGAATTCAATGCCGACAACTTCCTCCCCAGCGCAGGGGTCGAGACCCAGACTGAATCCGCCGCCGCGATCAGGCGGGATACGGAAGCCTTGTGCGATCGATACGCATCAGCCTCCGCATGGGTATCCGGCAGACCCAAGAGGTCATCGTCGATATCGTAGATGATCCGAGTGCCGCAAGTCCGGCAGTGCGCAAGAAAGCGCTCCACGGCGTCCGGCGACGTCAGCGCGATACGATTCGTCACGACGACCCGCGGGCGGAGCTCCAGCAGCGTATCAAGTGACGCGATCCGAAACTGGAAGGCCCCGGCCGTCTGCTCTTCGGAAAAAGGCACCAGCAAGCGGATATACGAACACGGACTGGGCGCCAACCCGCCCTCCGGCATGATCACAACCAGCCGGTTGGCAACTACCGCGAGCGGCTCGCCAGCCCCCCCCGACCCTGTTGCATCGCCTCGCAGGTACTCCCCCGGGTAATACTCTGCGGCCGCGCAGTCGGAACCTCGCCCGGCGCCCAAGTCGGCCTGTACTGACGGTGCACGACGCGCGCGAAGTTCGTCGGCGATTTCGAGCAACCGACCCGTCAGGCGCTCGGCATCGATCCCCGGATCCAGTTTCCAAACCCACGGGCGACCCGCCACTCGTTCACCGAGGGCACCGATGTCGACGACTGCCAGCGGCCGCCGGCTGTGGAGGGCGGCCGACAGGGTGTAGCTGAACGTCTCCGGACATCGCGCCGGAAACAGAATCAGGTGCGGATCAACCTCGTCGATCAGGGACTGAAGCTTTGCATCGTCGTATGGCCCCGTCTCCGTCAACGTTGCGCCCGCGATGCCCGGACCGTCTTGATACCCAATGACAATGAATTGCAGCGGCAACCGCCGGTCGTTGGCAAGGGCGGCGGCAGCTTGAACCAAGTCCAAGCCCTTGTGCTTGGCCAACACCCCGAGCAGTGCAACACGGAACACGTCCTGAGCACCCAGGGATGGCAACTGAATAGCTTCGGTCGCCGCAATTGCGGCCTCGTGCGGAACCACGCACAGGCGCGCAGACGGATAGTAGTTAGCCAGTCGCGTGGCGACATCGTGGCTGGGACAAATCACGCGCTGCGCATCCTGATAGAGCCAGGCATGACCCAGTCGCCAGGAAAGAATCTCCGGAATCCCGCCCATCGGCGGGACTTCCGTTTGCAGGCAGGTCAGACAGCCCGCCGCGTCCGGCTCGCCGCAATAACTACCATCCACGGTCATCAGATTGATGCGAGGGCAAAGCGTGAAATAATCGTGAACGGTATAATCGAAAGGAACCCCCAACCGATAGACGATCTGCTGGATAGCATCAGAAAATCCGGGCAACTGATGAATATGGATGCGGGTGACCCGGAACGACTTCAAGAGCGCCACGACAAAGTCGACGGAGCGCGAAGAAAGCGGCACTTTTAGCACCCCGGGCTCCGAGCCCGACTCCAGCAACAGGTCACTTCCGGCCTCATCCGCGACGACCGAACGGAGAATGAGGAACTTCGCCTTATGGGCGCACTGCGCAATCACGGCTTGAACGTGGCGCTCGGTGCCACCGCCCCAGGAGTGGGTTACCATCAAGTACACTGGCTTCTCGCTCAACTGGTAGCGAGCGGCCGTCGCTGCCACCCGGAACCCCCAGGGGCGATCCGCCATGGCAAACTCAGTAACCATGGACAGGTATAAAGGATAGCGCCGCAGCAATACCGCCAGATTGTGTTCCTTCGTCGCCGCGGCACTGTTCCCGAAACTGACTTCGCCTTGGTGAAATACGAAGACGTCCGCTGCCAGGATGTGCTTCCAACCTGCCGCCAGCGCCCTCATGCAGAAATCGTTTTCTTCTCCATAGCCCTTGCCGAACGCCTCGACGTCGAAAAGACCGATCTCATCGAGGCACTCCCGCTTGATATACATACAAAAGCCGACGGCGGTGGGAATTTCCAGCGCGCGCCCGACATTTGCAGTAGCAAAGGCCCGGTCCAGCGTCACGGTCGACTCCCCGATCGGCAACTGTGGCCGCCCATGCATGTCCGGGTAGCTGCAGATGGTCGCATTATTCGAGAAAGGCGTTACCGTGGCGATCACCACATCGGCATAGGCCTGCGCGGCGAGCCGGTCGGCCCAACCAGGCGCGACCTCCGTGTCGCTGTTGAGCAAAACCACGTCGCTGCTGCCGGCAAGCTCTATCCCGCGGTTGACGGAGTGCGTGAACCCTAGATTCTCATCGTTGTCCAGGACGGTGACACCCTTGCGACCCCTCAAGGTCGAGAGGAAGGCCACGACCGCCGGATCCGGGGAACAGTCGTTCACCAGGATGACGCGATAGTCGATCAGGGCCCGTGCCGTCAGCGCGCACAACACGCAACGACGGGTCTCTTCATAGCCCCGATAGACCGGAATGATGACCGCCAGCGAGCCCGGAAAGGCCGAATTCAGCGGTGCTTGCGCCGCCCCTGACGGCAGCATGTCGGCCAGGCGCGCGCGCGCAGACTGTTCAGCGCCGAGCAAATGGACAGTGCGACCTTCCGCTCGGCCGTAAAGGGCATAATGAAGTTGCGGGTCGAGCCCCGAAGCGCCGACATCGGGATTGTCGGCCAGATACCGAGCCCAGTTGTAAGCCGGTAGGTGCTTCTGGTCTTCCAATAGCGCCGGCGCAGCGACTCCCGCCATCATCTCGGAGGATAACGCAGCAACCACGTCATCGTCCTGAGGCGGATGGATTACAGCGCCACTGGCTTTGCCGACATACAGGTAATGGAGCAGCGGATTGGTGCCGGCATCGCGCACGGCGGGGTGATCGGCCAGATACCGCTGCGTGTCGAACGTCGGCCCTGGGTTTCGGCCCTCCCGCCAGCCCTCGACCAGCCAGTGATAGACAGGGCTGAGACCGTTGAGAACGATGTCCAGATTGTGTTCGACATACCAACGGGGATCGAAAAGACCCGAGGCAATCACCTCATCGGCCTGCCGCCGTAGTTTCAGGCGCCCGGGCAGTTGCAGGGTCAGTGTCCACCACGCAAGTTTCGGTACCGCCGCGAGGCCCCGTAGCAATTGCGGCCAGCGGTACTCGGCTGACTGAAATAGCCGACTGAGTTGCCAGGAAGCGCGCGTCTGGACGTCGTTCAAGCGATGCAGTAACTGATTACGCTGGTGCCGTAGATCATTACATTGGCGCAAGAGATCATTACGCTCCTGAACGACTTGGTTCTTACCCGCAATCCCCACCTGTAACGCGACCTGTAACGCGGCCAGCTCCGCTGCCGAGTTGCTGAGTTGCCCTTGATGCTTGGTCAGGAGATGAGTTAGCCGAACGATACGCCGGTCCCGCTTGCCGAGCTCTTGGTCGCGCTTGCCGAGTTCCTCGTCGCGTTTGTCGACCTCCTGCATATACTTGCCGAATTCCTGGTCGCGCTTGTCGGCTTCGTGAATACGCTTCGCAAGTTCGCGATCCCGCTCGGCGATTTGCTGGTTGCGCTCGGTGATCTCCCGATCCCGTTCGGCAATTTGCTGGTCGCGGACCATGAGTTCATGGGCCTGCTGGGCGTGCTGGTGCACCATACGCCGCAATTCGCGCTCGACGAGTACCGGGTCTTCATAACGCGGGACCAATTCCTCCGGGGGATGCTCCTGGAGATGCGATGCCTGCAAGGCAAGAAGCTGCGGGCAGACCGCTTCCTGACGTCCAGCGATGACCCGCAGGCCGAGGACGTTACGGGCAGGCGGAAGACGCCGGATCACACAGATCGAGTTGAATATCTCGACCGAATGAACCGTGGACAACACATCTTCATCCAGTGCGGCGCCATAGGTCTCGAAAAATCCATCCAGAAAAGAACGACGTGTGTGCTTTTCCCGCCAGTGCTCAATGTTGATGATGTCCGCGAGCCGCTTGAAGAAAGAGAGCGATGAGAAAGGATGGAACAACTCCCCTTCGAACTCGGCCCAGTAGCTGCAATGCAGGTCCTCCGCGACATAAAGACCGCCGTGATTCAGATGCGGGAAGTAGGTCGCGAAAGACCGCACGATGTCGCTGGAGCGGTGCGACCCATCATCGATAATAATGTCATAGGCGGAGCGCTGCGCGAGGATCTCGCGCCGTACGGCGTCCGCGTTGGCGTCCCCGATAACAACGGAAATATTGGGTTCGTCGTATTGCAAACGGGCGCAGTCGGGGTTGACATCACAACCGACGATCTTGGCGGCAGCAGCGAAATATTTCGACCAGATCTCCAGCGACCCGCCGTTCTGAACGCCGATTTCGAGGAGCCCAATGGGGCTGTCACGATAGGGGGCGAAGATCTCTTCATAGACGTCGAGGTAAATCTCCCACTTGTCCGACACCTTCCCGTCATGCGCACCGTAAAACTCTCGGAGGGACTTGATGCTCATGCGCAGCGCTCGAACGTAATGTCATCGAACGGGATACCGACCAGGCCATAGCGGCGCTTGGGTGATGAAACGTTGATGATGAGCGCATCGTGAAGCCAGTGGTGCTGCACATTGTCGTACAGGTCGCCGTCGGCGATCGAGGCCATGACGCTGTAGCTGCCGTTGGGCAGCATCGGCAAGCGGAACACGAAGGTTGCCTCGATCTCGCGACCGGCAGCGACGGGCGACGGATGCACATCAGTGACCGGGAGGGTGTTCTCACCGAAAAGGTCCTGGGCCAGCCGGTCGCGGACCAGGAATCCAATGATCGGCCGCGCGAGTGGTTGATGGACGATCGCTCGGATCCTCATCCGCACCTGCTCCCCCCCCAGGAACAGCAGATCGTCGCTCGGTGCGGGTTCGAGCTTTTCAAGCTGCACCGACAGGACCTCAGCGGCCCCGGTCTTCCAGCCGGAGGCCTCGCTGAGGTTGTTTACGAACGACACACGCACATCGGCATCCACCTGACTTTGACTTGGCGGCAGCGCCACGGGGCCTCCCGTGTCGGTCGGTATCTTGTCCAGCGCCGACGGGTCCGGCGTGCTCACTGAGTCCAGGCGCACTGCATCGCCGTAAGCCTCTTGAAGGGTGTACTGCAGGTAGGCCTCGGCAATTTCTTGAGATGAGCCGCTGCGCCGCACCACGCCGTTGTCGAGCCAGATGGCGCTTTGGCATAGGTTGATCACCGAGCCCATGTCGTGGCTGACAAACAACAGGGTGCCGTGCTCTTGGAAGCGCCGAATGAAACGCATGCACTTCTGGGTGAATACGGCATCCCCTACGGCGAGCGCTTCATCGATCACCAGGACGTCCGCATCCACATGGGCGAGTACCGCGAACGCCAATCGCAGGTACATCCCGCTGGAATAGGTCTTCACTGGTTGCTCGACGAATGCTCCGATATCCGCAAAGGCCGTGATTGCCTCGAAGCGCTCGTCGATCTGGTCGCGACTCAGGCCCAGCACACTGCCGTTGAGGTACACATTTTCGCGCCCGGTGAACTCGGGATTGAAGCCGGCTCCCAACTCCAGGAGCGCGGCAACCCGCCCGTTGGTCGCGACCGCGCCCTCGGTTGGCGTCAAAGTACCGCAGATGATCTGTAACAAGGTCGATTTGCCGGACCCGTTGCGGCCAATTATGCCGACCGTCTCGCCGCGACGGACGTTGAATGATACGTCCCGCAGTGCCCAGAATTCGCGGTAGTAGTTCGGCGCGGGCTGCCCCAGCAGGCGCCGCACCCGCGGCACCAGGGACTGCTTGAGCCGATCCTGAGGCCGGTCGTATATCTGGTAGCACTTGCCCAGCTGCTCGGCGTGTAGGACTATCGCGTCAGACGACATCGGCAAACCCCTTGCGCGTCTTCTGAAACCACCAAAATCCGGCCCAGGCGATGCCTAGGCTGACGACCATATAGAGCATTAGGCCACCCCAATCGGGCAATTGCCCGAACAACAGAACCTTGCGCCCCTCTTCAATGACGAAGGTCAGCGGGTTGAGATGCAGCCACGCCTGAATCCCCGGCGGAAGCGCCGATATCGGATAGAAAACGGGTGCAAAGAAAAGCATCATCGTGGTGATCATACCCGTGGTCTGACCGATATCGCGCACGAACACGCCGAGCGACGCCAGCAGCCATGCACAACCCATGGTTACCAGGAGCAGGGGCGCGATGATGAGGGGAAACAGGATCAAGGTCCAAGACAGATGCTGAGTCAGGACGAGTTGCGCGAGTAACAGCACAAACAGGCTGACCACGGCATGAAACATGGCCGAGCCCAGGGCCACCGCAGGCAATATCTCAAGCGGAAAGACGACACGTTTGACATAGCTGATATTGGCTAGAATGATACCCGGCGCACGATTGGCGACCTCGGCAAACAGCCCATGAACGATCATCCCGACGAACAGGATGACAGCGAAGCTCGCATGGGTGTCATCCCCGCCCAGCCCCCACCGCGCCTTAAATACTACCGAAAATACAAAGGTGTAGAGGATCAGCATGATCACGGGATTGAAGAATGACCAGGCGACCCCGAGTACGGAGCCGCGGTAGCGTCCAATCACTTCGCGCTGAACGAGTTGGCGGATCAGGCTGCGGTTACGCCAGAGGGTGGAGACCATTTCCACGATTGAGGTTGAGTGTTCCCGATGGGGATTCATGACAGTGCTTGCTCGTGGGCAGGAACTCACGGACGACGTACGCCTCACGGAGTCGGGTTGGTCATTGTAATCGGCAAACCGCATCGGCGCCAGCCTTTACTGGTTGTTAGAGCGGGGCGGCGACCTTTGGCATTGCATCCGACAGACGTCCAACACCACCGATTGGTCCGCCGCCGCTCATATAGCAGGGCCGGGACCAGTTCGCGTAGGACGAAACGCCGCAGACGGTTGCCATGGCACGCCGCTCAATGAAGCACAACCCCCTGCTGCCCGGCTGGCTGGTTGCTTTCTCGGAGCCATTGTGGCCAGAGGTCCAGCGGCCACTCGGCCTTACGGTAGGCGTCGTAGAGGATGCTGAGCCACTGCCGTAACGGCTTGGCCGCCAGGGTCAGGGTGACCCGTTGTTCATGGGTGCCCTTGAAGGTGAGACCCACGGCCTGCACGGATTGCGCGACGTCCACCGACAACACCAGCCAGGCCGTACTGTTCGCACTGGTTTGCACCGCCGGTGCCGGGGCCAACTCGGCCCGGGCGGCTTGCTGGGCGAAACCCAGCAGGATCGTGGCGTGGGGTGTATCCGCGCCCTGTCGCTCCAGCCACAGGAGCAAGGCCGGCAGCAGACGCTGCAGCAAGCGGCGGGTCAGCCAGATCACCACCGGCGCACCGGCGCTGTATTCTCCCGCCACGCGGATCCGGTCTTCCACGTCGATGTAGTCGGTGGTGATACGCTTGAGTGTTGTCATGTGTCTGAATCAGAGCAGGTTACCGATACTGAACCGGGCGCGGTGAGTTCGCGGGGCAGTCTACGCGGTGAGGAACTCCGGCGCCCGAGGTGCGGCACGCGCCGCGCCGGTCATTCGTCCCGAAAGGCCCCGTGAATACGATCGGTCAGTGGGCGGACCAGATACTCGAACAGGGTGCGCTCACCGAGCTTGATCATCACCTCCGCCGGCATCCCGGGCAGCAGGGTCAAGCCCTTGAGCGCCGCCTTACCTTCCGGGGTGACCTGCACCCGGCCCAGGTAATAGGGCGCATTGGTCGCGGGATCCGTGAGCCGGTCGGCGGAGATGGTGAGCACGCGGCCGGCGACGGTGGGCGTGGTGCGTGTGTTGAATGCACTCAAGCGGATCTGGGCCTCGAGGCCGGGGACGACCCGGTCGATGTCCAGCGGTGACACGCGCGCCTCGATGATCAGGGATTCGTCCTGGGGAATGATATCGAGCAGGGTATCGCCGGCACGGACCACCCCGCCGACCGTATGGACCTTCATGCCGACGACGAAGCCATCGACCGGCGCCACCACGCGCGTGCGCTCGAGGCTCTTTTGCAGGGCCCGCTCACGCTCGCGCTGGTCGGCGATCTTGGTCTGGACGTCGCGCAACTGCGCGACCACCTCGGATTCGAACCGGTGCTTGAGTTGGGCGATCTGGAGCTGGGCCTCGCCGATCTGGACCTTGGCGCCGGAAATCGCCGCCTGGTGTTCGGCGATCTCGCCGTCCAGTTCGGCCGACAGGCGCTCCTGCTCGCGCAGCCGGCTCTTGTCACCCATGCCCTTTGAGAAAAGCGACTTGAGCCCGCCGATCTCCTCCTGATAGAGCGCAATGCGCTTGGCCTTGCTGTCCATCAGGGCCTTCAAGCCACCGATCTGCTCGCCGATCTGTTCGATCCGCTGGTGCAGCACGGCGATCTCCCCCCCCAGCGCCTTGCGCCGCGCCTCGAACATCCGGCGTTGCCCGACCATCGCCTCCGCCACCCGGGGATCATCGAGCGCCCGCTCCAGGTCGTCCGGGAACCCGATCGCCGATGACTCATCCCGCTCGGCGCTCAGGCGCGCCTCCTCGGCACGCGAGGCCAGATACTGGGTGCGCACGATCTCATACTGGGCGCGCGCCTCGGTGTCGTCCATTTTCAGGAGCACATCCCCGGCCCGCACCCGATCGCCCTCGCGCACCAGGATCTCCCCCACCACCCCCCCTTCGAGGTGCTGGATGGTCTTGCGCGAGGACTCCACCGCCACGACCCCCGGGGCCACGGCCCCGCTGTCGATCGGGGCCAAGGCCGCCCAGAGACCGAAGCCGCCGAACGCCAGCAACAGGACCAGCAGACCCGCAATGCGCTCTGGCCGATCGCTGGTGCGCAATTCGGGGGAGGCGGCGGGATGCCGCACCGAGGTTGGAACGACGTCGATATCCATGGCGGTTTCCGGATGGCTAAGACCAGATCAGGCGGCCGATTCCTGCGCCTGGCCGGCGATCAGGGCGGGACGGGCGACGCCGGTCGGACGCGCGAACTTGGCGAGCACCTGATCGCGGGGGCCGAAGTCCTGGACTGCACCTTCGCGCAGGACCAGGATCTTGTCGACATTATTGAGCACGCTGGGCCTGTGGGTGATGATGAACACGGTCGCCCCCTCGGCCTTGAGTTGGGTGAGCGCCTGCACCAAGGCCGCCTCCCCCTGATCGTCAAGGTTCGAGTTCGGCTCGTCCAGCACTACCAGGATGGGGCCGCCGTAGAGTGCCCGGGCGAGACCGATGCGTTGGCGCTGGCCGCCCGAGAGGACCTCCCCGGCATCACCGATGGGCGTGTCATAGCCCTTGGGCAGGCGCAGGACCAGCTCATGGACACCGGCCCGCTGCGCCGCCTGGACGACCTTCTCGGCGTCCACCTCACCGAAGCGGGCGATGTTCTCGCTGACGGTGCCGTTCAGGAGCTCGATATCCTGGGGCAGATAGCCGACATAGGGGCCCAGGTCCTCGCGGTTCCAATGGCCGATATCCGCGCCGTCCAGGCGCACCTTGCCCGCCGCCAGGGGCCAGACACCCAACATGACCCTGGCCAGGGTGGACTTGCCCGCCGCGCTCGGGCCGATGATGCCGACCGACTCGCCGGCGCTGACCGCAAAGGTCAGGCCCCTGAGCACCGGGATCTGGCCCCCCGGCGGCACCGCGACCGCCTGCTCCACCGACAGATTGCCCACGGGCGGGGGCAGGGCCATGAAGCGCGGGCGGGCCGGAATGGCACGAATCAGGTCCTGCAGGCGGTGATACGAGGTCCGGGCCCCGACGAATCCGCGCCAGGTCCCGATCAGCAGGTCGATGGGGGCGAGCGCCCGCCCGGCCAGGATCGAACCCGCGATCATGACGCCGGCCGTCGACTCGTTCTGCAGGACCAGATAGGCCCCGAGGCCGAGCACGACCGACTGTATCAGTTGCCGCAACATCTTGCTCGCGGCGGTCAGCAACCCGGCCCGGTCGCTCGCGATGGCCTGCAGGCTCAGCACACCGCGGTGCCGCTCCATCCAGCGCTCCCGGATCACCTCACGCATCCCCATGGCCTCGAGCGCCTCCGCATTGCGCAGGTTGGCCGCGACGAAATTGCCGCCCATCACCGACAGGTTGTTGGCCATGTTCAGCGGTTTCTGCGTCGACATCTCGTTGGCGATAGCGAGTACGGTAAGCAGGACGGCACCGCCAAGCGCGAACCAGGCGAAGGCCGGGTTCAGGGCGTATAACACTAAGATATAAATTGGTATCCAGGGGGCGTCGAAGAAGGCGAAGAGCCCGTTGCCGGTGAGAAACTGGCGCAGTGTCAGCAGATCGCTCAGCGGCTGGGCCGAGGCCCCGCCCTGGCCGCGCAGGGTGCGGTCGAACATCGCGTGGAACAGGCGCTCGTTGAGCAGCATGTCCAGCCGCGCCCCGACCCGCACCAACATGCGCGCGCGCACCGCCTCGAGGCTGGCCATGACCAGGAACGCCATCACCAGCAGCAGGGTGAGCAGCACCAGGGTCGGCACACTCTGGCTGCCCAACACCCGGTCGTACACCTGCAGCATGTACAGCGAGGGCGCCAGCATCAGCAGATTGATGAACAGGCTGAAAAAGCCGGCGAACAGAAAGGACCCGCGGCAGAGCTTCAGGGCCTTCTGGAGGTCGTCGAGATCGGCGTGCAGGTGCTTCATGGTGTGGAATCCATCGCGGCTGGAGGCCCGGACTCGAGGCGAAGCCCAGCCGCGGTGGCTGGGGAGATACCGGAACTGACCGCGCAGTATAACCGACACCGGGACGCGGTGGATGACCGTTCGGGGGCCGCGACGAACCTCGGGTGAGGGCGGCCAGGTCGGGCGGGCGCGGGAGCGGCGGATCCTGGAGGTCGGGTTACGCTGCGCTAACCCGACCTACGGTCTGGCCTTGGTGTAGGGGCGGGTTTGAAACCCGCCCCTACGGCCTGGCCTTGGTGTAGGGCGGGTTTGAAACCCGCCCCTACGGTCTCGCCTTGGTGTAGGGCGGGTTTGAAACCCGCCCCTACGGTCTGCCCCTTGGTGTTGCGGGCGGACGCAAGGCGCTGAATTGTTGGGGTTCGTTCCTCACGGCAACCTAGAGTTTCAGGTTGTTTCCGCGCCCGGGCGGAATGTTTGCCCGATTGCGTAGCGCATCCGGCACCGGCCCCGCCCCCGACCTCACCAGTTGAAGTGCAGGGTATCCGACTGGTCGGGATCGTAAAACTCCTGGACCACCCGCGCGTCCGGCACGCCGGTTGCCGCCCTGGCCTGGTGCAGTTGCGCCAAGCGGTGCAGGGTCCCCACGCGCGGCATCGACAGCAGTTGGGCATAGGCCAGGTCCAGCGCCTGGGTATCGCGCAGGATTTCGAGCACGCTGCCGGGCAGGCCCTTCAAGGCAGCCGCGCTGATGCGGTACAACTGCGCCGGGGGGGACCCAGTGGACGCCGCGTCCGGTGGAGAAAGTTCCCAGGGTTCCAGTAACTTGGCCGCCACCAGGGCGGCCACGGCGGCGTGCGTGAGGTCCCGGTTCCTGGCGATCTCGGTGAGAAAGGTCGCCATGTTTTTCATCCAGGGGGTGACGTCACCCTGATCGTCGAAGAAGCGCTCTTCCTTGCGTTGCGGGTCCGGCGTCTCCCGGTAGAGCCCGCTGCGCTGGTCGAAGCCCAGCATATAGAGCGTCCGGTCCTCGTGCCGGACCTGGACCAGGGCAAAGGGATAGGCGCGGTAATGGCTCGGGATATAGGTCGAGCGCCAGCGGCCGGCGTCATCGACGAAAAGGTTCTCACCAAGGTGCAGGCCTTGCACGGCGACCACTTGGTAGCCGCCCGCGGGGGCTGGCGTGAAGGCGAGGGGATAGATCGACAGGACCTGGCTCAGCTCGGCCAGGAGTACGGGCGCATGGGCATCCGCCAGGGCAAAACGATAACCCTCTGGTTTCCGCCAGCCGTGCCGCCGGTGCGGGGTGGAGTCGAGCGGCGTGAATGCGCAGGTCATGGCGCCTCCGGTGTTGAATAAAAAAAGCCCCCGGGTCCACGAGAGACCGGGGGGCTTGAATTGCCTTCATCACGCGGGCCTGAAGAACTCAGGCCCGCCTGTCCGACACTCCGCTTAGGCGATGATATCCGTCGCGGCGAAGCTGGCTTGGTCGACACCGGTCAGGCTGATGACACCATCCACATTACCGTCACGGTTTGCGTCGAAGAACAACAGCCCAGTTGCTTCGTTCACCCCTGCCGTGCCCGCGTCATCCGGAATCGAGGTCAGGTAGTACTGCACCACGTTGTTCATCGCCAGGTCAGCGGCGGCCAAGGCCGTCGCGTAATCGGTTGCCGCTGCCGCTTCCGCGTAGTTGGTGGCAGACCCCGCGACCAGATTCAGGTCGACCTTGTCGGTCCCCGACAGGAAGTCGGTGATCACGTCTGCAGTCGCCAGGAGCGTCGCCCCGATGTTGGATGCACCCGAGCCATCGAAACCACCCGTGGTAGTCGTGACCGTCGTGAAGCCACCATTGTCGGGATTGGAGTCGGTGACATTGACCCCCCAAACACCGCCTGCCGCCGATGCGGTCGCGGCCAAGTCCCCGTTGGGGTCAATCAAGAGCGCCAACCCCACCGCCACATCCTGTGCATCATCGCCGGCCACGGCCGTGTAGGTGAAGATCGTGCTGGTTGCACCACCCGCCAAGGTGATCGCGACCGCGTACTTCTCGGTCGGGGTGATCACACCGGTCCCCAGGTTGATGCGATCCACCTGCGCTTGATCGGTACCGTTGCTGAGGGTGGTCGTTGCTCCCGAGGTGCCGCCACCGGCGCTGTCGATCGTCAGGGACGAGCCGTTGGGCCCCTGCACCGCCGAAGTGTCACCGACGTTCACCGCCGTAAAGCCGGGGACTGCGGCCATCGCCAGCGCGATCTTCCCTGACGCGACCGCCGCCGTGTCCGCATCCAGCAGATTGACAGTAACATCCGACCCGGGTGCCACCCCATTGAGGGTGTAATGGACGATCAAAGTGCCGTTTGCCGTCGGCTCGGTAGCGACCTGGATGTTCTCCCGATCGATGTTCGGCGTCGTCGTCGTGTCGGTGAGCGTCACCGGCGTGCTGGTCTGCACATTGAACGCGAACACATCGGCGCCGGCGTTACCGGTCAGCGTATCCTTCGCCGCTGCGGCGGTCTGGTTGTTGTTACCCCCGTTGAGGATGTCCGCCTTGCTGCTGCCGATGAGTAGGTCGGCTCCCTGGGCATTGCCGGTTCCGCCCGTCAGGGTGAAGCCGTTGGCACCGGTCGCCGCCGACACATTGATGCTGCTATCGAGACTGACATCGGCATCGGTCAGCACCGCGGTGCCGTTGTTGACCGTCGCCGCCGTGGCCGTGAAGTTGCCGGCCGTGGCAGCGGCGACGCCAAGTGCGGCATTGGCCGTGGCGCCCGCGGACACGTTCACCACGTCGCCGGTGCTCAGACCCACGAGCGTGTCGGTGCCGGCATCGACACGGTAGGTGTTGCCACCGGTCGCGCCGCCCGTTCCACCGGTCAGCGTGTCGTTACCTGCACCACCGGTAATGGTGTTGTTCACTCCATTCACAGTGGTGATGGCGTCTGCGTTGGCCGATCCCAGCACGGTTTGGGCAAGACCCGTGTTGAGACCCACGGTCGCACCCGGCAAGGTCAATGAGACAGTGGCGTCCACATCGAAACCGGCCGCGGGCGTCGCGATCAGCGTCACGGCCGAGATGTCGACATCAAGGGTCTTGATGTTTGCACCCAACGCCAGGTTGGATGCATCTCCGGTGACGTGCAGCGAACCGGCACCCACGATGTCGACCCCCCCAACCCTCAGGGCATCGACCTGATGGGCCGTCAGGGTCAGCGTGGCGCCGGCCAGCACCTCGATCGAGCCACCGGTGATGAACAGCCCCTCAGTGACCGTGGTCGTCGCCGCCTTATCCACCAGGTTCGAGAGATTGACCCCGCCCTCGATGATCAGCGGGACATTGGTCAGTTTCAGCGTGCCACCGGTCTCGAAGACGGCGCTCGGGGTGATCCTCAGTGAACTCCCGACCGCGGCACCCGTATAGTTAAAGAGCCACTCGCTCCCGTCCTTCAGCGTCGGGGTTCGGCTGTTGGCCGCCGCCAGGGTGGCGGTGGTGATCCCTTGGCCGGTGGTGAGGGTGAAGGCCCTGTTCTCGCCGACATCCAGGAAGTCACCGTCGCCGTTCAGGTCATCGTTGGTCCCGTCGATCTGGGCAATGACGCCCAGGTTCAGGTTGCCGTCGTAGCCGGCCGCGTTGATGAAGCTCAGTTCATTGCCCGCAACCCCGGCATTGGTGGCGTTGCCGAGCGTGATGACACCGTCCGAGCCACCAGGATTCGCGACGGGAGGCAAGGGACCGGCACCATCAGGGTCGACCCACGGGAACTCCGGCGCCCCGCCATCGTTGACGAAGGTCAGCGTCTGGGTGTTGTCCAGCAGCAGGGCCGGGCTGGTGCCTGGGGCAGTCAACACGCCCGAGTAACCGAGCGTGTTGACCGTCAGCGCGGTGATGTCCACGTCAGAGGTGTCGACCGACTGGATGTTGACGTTCTTGTTGCCGGTCAGGGTCAGGGTTGCCAGGCTGTTGAGGCTTGGGTTGGTGATCAGATTCGTCGTTTCCACGAAGGTGATCGTGCCCGTGTTCAGACCCACACCCTGACCGGCAAGGAAGGTGTTGATCGTCACATTGGCCAGTTCCGAGCGGGTGGCACCGCTGGAGATCGCGCCCAGGGTGTTCACGGCCGTGGGATAGGCATTGATCTGCGGGTCGAAGTTCTCCGGCAGCAGATAGTTATCCACAACCGGGCCTGCCAGCTTCGAATTGATGGTCAGGGTGCCGAAGTGGTTGTCGTTCCTGATCTGTGCCGCCACGATGTCATCGATCGAGATGGCGCCGATCGTCACGGCACCGCCTAGGTCGAGCGTCAGGTTCTCCACGTCCACCAGCTTGTCGGGGTTGCTGAAGATCAGGCCGGCCGCCAAGGCGGTGAAGGACTCAACCTCCAGCGTGCGGCTGACCGACAGGTCCTCCGGCAGGAGCTGGGTGAGATCCCCGGTATTCACCACCCGGATGATGGTGCTGGAGTTCAGGTTGATCAGACCGGTGGTCGGGTTGGCCTGAATCGCGCTGGGGCTGGAGAAGATGTCCTCCACGTTCTTGCCATTGACCAGCACATCGTTCACCCACACACGGCCCAGGCCCGCGTCGTAATCATGGGTGTTGATCTTGCCGGCCGTTGCCGTGCCGGTAATGGTATCGAACAGCCACACCACATTGGTGTCGCGCTCGGGATCACCGGCCACGTAGGGCGCAGCCGCGTCGACGCCCTGCACGATGATCGCACGCTCGGCCTGCGCCGCCGTGCTGAACCGGATGGTCTGACCAGCCAACTCATTGGCCAGCCCGGTCGAGTCGATATCGTTCAGGGTGATCGAGAACTGACCCAGGTTGGAGTGGAGAGTCGCCGTCAGGTCGCCCAAGGAAACGTCAGCCGCACCCAGCGTGATCGTGCCCTGCTTGGCGCTGACCAGGGTGACGTCGATGAGCGTGTAGTCATCGGCATCGGTATCGAGGTCATCGGCGCTATCCAGGGTGTTCACCAGGTTGGTGATGTTCACCGTGCCCTTGACCTCGCCCGTGGCCGTCAGGCCGGTGATGGTCCCGGTCCCCGCGAGCTGGTCGAACTGCAGCGCCGTGAGGTTCAGCGTCGTCCCGGCCGGGACTTCGATACTGGCGGCGTTGCCCAGGGTCGTGTCGGGATCCAGCGTGACGATCCCGTCGGTGTCCTTGATCTTGATGGACCCGATGGTGATCCCGGCGGCGGCCACCTTGTCGAGGAACAACTCTTCGGTGTTCAGGTCGATGATGTTCAGCGTCACGTTCAGGCCGGCCAGCGCGGACCAGGCGTCGGCACTCTTGTCCAGGTCAGCGCCGTCGGACGTGCCGATGGCGGCCACTTGCGCGGCCGTCAGGGTCAGGGTGCCGTTGGCCGTGAAGTGGACCTTGTCGATGGTGAAGGCGGTCGCCTGGGTGAAGTCGTTGTCGCCGCCGGTAACCACCAGCAGGTCCTCACCCGCCGTTCCGATCGTGTCGCCCACCACGGCCGTGTAGCCGTCGACCACATAGATGTGATCGTAGATGCTGGCGTCGGCGACATTCAGACCTGGGGTCGCGCCACCGGTGGGGACAATGCCACCGATGGTCAGCTTACCGGTGAATGCGCTGGCATTGATGTCCAGCAGACTCACGTCGGCATCGCTGATATTTACAGCGGCGATGCTGATGGCTTCGGCACCGGTGAGCGTCAACTGGGCCTTCAGCGCGGGGTCGCCGACCGCGGGGGTGTTACCCGCGAAGGTGATGGTACCCACCTGCAATGCCAAGCCGTCGCGTTCGACCGCGGGGCCATTGACATTGATGGCGTCATTGAAGCCGTTGCCGTTCGTGACGCCGTCCCGCACGAAGGTGTTCAACCTCACGTTGAGCAGTTCGTCGAGGGTGCCCGGGGTGCCCGTGGTCAGACCGATGTTGCCAACTTTGTTGGGCTGGAAGGCGAAGCCGGTGTCTTCGTTCCCGAGGGTCGCCGGATCGTCCAGCGTGGAGCGGTCCTCATAGGAGTTGATGGTCAGCGTCTTGAAGATGTTCTCTCCATTCGTGACCGTGTCGCCGATGACAACGTTACCGATGTTGGTGTTGCCCTCGAGGTTGATCGTGAGCCGCTCCACGGTCTGGAACTCGGCCAGATCGTCGTAGGTGACACCGGCGATCGAAGTCAGGGCCTCGAAGGTGTTGACGCGGTCGAAACCGATCAGCACGTCCGGGATCTCTCCCCCGACTTTCTCGACCACGATGCTTTCAGCCAGCGTGGTCCAGAGGTTCTCCTCGTTCTGGCCATCCACGAGGTCTTCGGAGATGAACAGGGTATCGATGTCACCGTCATACTTGCTGGTGTCGATCGGCGCGGCGGGCGGCGTAGTGAACAGCCAGGCGATGGCGGTCGGGCTGACGCCGGTTTCGACCACCTCGGCACCATCGGCCTGGGTGGCGGTGGCAAACCGGATCATCTGACCGGTACCCAAGTCGATCCTGAAGCCGGCAAGATTGGACGTGGCGTCCAGCGTGACGGTGGCTTGACCCAGCGTGACCGTGCCCTTGGTCACTGTCGCGGCGATGCCGCTCACGTCAATGACGGCAACGTCGGGGGTGAGCGGGATTGCACCATCGACATCCTTGTTGTTCAGCAAGGCAGTGATGTTGACCGTGCCGTCACCGGTGATGGTGCCCGTGCCGGCCAACTGGTCGAACTGGGCGGCCGTCAGGGCGAGGGTGGTCGGCTCGATGCCGTCCACCGGGTCGTTGAGGTCCTTGGTCGGGGTGACGATGGAGTCCGCACCACCCAGGTTGGCGCCCGCGCCCAGCGTGATCGGTCCATTGCTGTCGAGCAGCGTCAGGGTGCCGATATCCACACCGGCCTTTTCCAGCAGGCTGAGATCCAGGTTGAACCCGTTCGCAACATCGGTGATGTTCAGCTTGACCACGGCGCCGGTCGCCACGGTCCAGGCGTCGGCCTTGCCGTCACCGTTGACATCGGTGAACGGGATCGCGGCCAGTTGGGCGGCGGTCAGGGTCAGGGTGGCGTCGGCGGTGAAAGCGACCTTGTCGATGGTGGCGCCAGCCAGGTCCCCCTTGGTCAGGTCATTGACACCGGATACTTCGAGCGTGACCGAAGCGAGGTTCGCGCCGCCCTCGATCTTCAGGTCCTCCGTAGCGACGACACCCTGGATACGCAGGACGACATCGGCGGCGGCGGCGACGTTGCCCAGGTCCAGCGTCGCGTCGTTGGGCAGGTCGGTCAGGACCAGGATGGCCTTGCGGGTGCCGAGCTCTTCCACCAGGACCACAGGCGCATCGTCGTTGGCCAGGGTGCCGGCGATGGTCTCGAACTGGTCGGCCGTCATTTCGACGGTGGTGGCCGAGGCCTTGGCCAGGATCTTCACCGAGTCCGCGCCGCCAAAGTTGGTGGCGGGGTCTACCAGGATGAGGGTACCGGTGTCCGTGAAGACCACGGTACCGATGTTGTCCACATCGATGACGCTGAGGTCGAGCGGCTGGATGCCCAGTTCGGTGACGTTCAGCGTGGAGGTATCGACGTCGGTACCGTCGGTGATCAGGCTACCCAGGGTCACCACCTGGTCCGCACTCAGGGTCAGTGCAATGACATCGACGGCGGCGGTCCCGTTGTCGACGATGTTGATCCCGTCGATGCCGGACAGCGCGGTCTTCGAGAAGTCGTTGCTGCCGCTCATGTCGATGACGAAGTCACCCGCCACGCCGGTGGCGTTGATGACGGTGATCTTGCCCTCCAAGAAGACGTTGGCGCCGAAGCCGACGGTCACGTCCTCCACGCCGTTGACCACGAAGGCGGTGACTGAGTCGCCGTCCACGCTCCTGATCACTGCGTCACCGTCGGTGATGTTCAGGGTCAGGCGCTTGGCGTTGGTGACATCGATACCGGCAGCCGCCAGGACACGCTCTTCGCCGTCCTGGTTCAACCCCAATGCAACACCCTGGTTGTTGATGTTGACTACGGCGTTGGCGCCGGCCTCGAAGAAATTGGCGTTGACGAAGCCGATTTCGGACAGGTCGGGGTTGCCGAGGTTCTTCTCCTGGTCGGAGCCGTTGGCGTAGCCGTCACCTTCCAGCAGGATGGTGGTTCCCCAGTTGACCTGCTCAAAGTTAACCACGGCGTAGCGGTTGTTTTGCAGACCCAGGGTTTCGATGCCTTGCGTCGAGTCGCACACATAGAGCGTCGCGGTCGACGCACTGGCCTGCGGCAGCAGGTCGCCGTCGCCCTCATTGATGTCAACAGTGGCGGGGTTGTCTGCCACATTGATGCCCGTGATCACCAGGGTGGACACGCCGCTGGTGTGGATGCCGCCGTTGGTGATGCCGGCGCCGCCGACGGTCGCGCCGTCGGTGATCTGCAGGTTCACGCGGGCATCACCGTTGCCGATGATTTCGCCCCACTTGGCGCGGTTGGTCCCGGTGGTGATGTCTTCCGCTTGGGCCAGGGTGAAGTCGTTGATGGCACCGTTCAGGGCGGAGAAGTCCACCGTGAAGTTGTCGCCCAGGTTCGCGGCACCCGTGAAGGTGATGTCGGCATCGCCGACGATGACCAGCTTCTTCAGCAGCGTGTCCGCATCGCCGATCGCACCCACGGTGGGGGTGACGTCGGAGTCGAGGGTCATCAGATCGGCACCGGCCGCATCCAGCGGACGCTCGTAGCCATCCAGGGTACGGATGACGGTGAGGTTCTTGCTGTCGAGAAGGGTACCGAAGTCGGCGGACAGGGTACCGGTGTCTGCCAGACCACCGTTGCTGAAGGGGTTGAAGCGCAGACCGGCGTCGGTGATGACGACCTGTCCCTTGGCGATGTCGTTGTTGTTGACCTCACCATTGGCCACACCGATGTCGGCCACATACTTGTGCAGCTCTTCGGCCGTCAGCGTCAGGGTGACGCCGTCGTTGATGATCAGGTGCAGGTTGATGGCCTTGTTCAGGGCGGTCAGGTCGACCAGATCGCCGAGCGTGGTGTTTTCGGTCACCACGAGCTGAATGTCGGCATCGGCACCGAAGGTGGAACCCTGCACGCTGAAGGCGTCAGCGCCGATTGCGGCAAACTGGTCCGCCGTCAGGGTCAGCATGGCATCGTTCGTGTCGCCGCCCTGGCCCGCGAAACCGGTGCTGTCGTCGTCCAGGATGACCTTGGTGACGCCGGTCAGACCGGTCAGGTCGGCGGCGCGCAGGTCACTGCTGACATTCACGAAGAAGGTGACGTTTGAGCCGGAAATCACCGACCCTTCCATGGCAGTGATGCTGCCATTCCCGAAGAAATCGTTGGTCCCGCCGCTCAGGTCGGTGCTGCCCAGGTTGATGGTGGCGGAACCGGTGCCAGTGTTGATTTTCAACACGGCGCCGTCTTCGGCGGGGACATAGTCGTCGTCGTAGCCGATGACGGTGACGGTGTCGTTGCCGCCGTTGGTGGCGATCGAGATGATATCGCCCGCGACACGGATGACGTCGTCGCCGGCACCGGAGGTGATGGTGATCGAGCGGGCACCGATCACGTCGATGTCGTTGCCGCCATCACCGACGGTGATGTCGATGGTGCCTTCGTAGATGAAGGAGACGACCGGCGGATCACCAGCAACGGATTCGGTCGCCTGCACGACGTCGATGACGTTGTGGCCGCTGCCGGCCAGGATGCTGACGTTGCTGACGACGTCGGCAGAACCCTCGGGGTTGGTGCTGCTCTCCCAGTTATAGGTCACTAACTCAATGGTGTTGTCGCCGTTACCCGTCGTCAGGTTGAGCCCGCTGACCTCCAACTCGAAATCGTTGGCGCCATTGCCGGCGGTGATCTCGGCCACCGCGGCGGAGACTTCAAAGTTGCTGTCGCCGTTGCCGTTGGTGATGGTGGCCGAGTAGGTGCCGACCACGAAGTGGTCATTGCCTTCGCCGCCGACGATGACGACCGACTCGTCATTGTTGTGGCTGAAGAAGGGGTCGGTGGTGATGGGCTCACCGCCGGGCTGGGCCGGGGGCGTGGTTACGCTGGTGTTTTCCTCAGCCGTGCTGACGAGGAATGTGTCATTGGCGCTGGTGCCGGTGAAGACGACATTCTGCGGCCCGGAAGACAGGCGCAGATCGACGCCGCCGGTGTTGGCGCTGGCGTCGATGATGGCCGGACGGTCGGCATTGAAGCTGACACCGAGGTCCTCTTCCACACCGAAGGCACCGGTGCCGCTGATGTTCATCCGGCTCAAGCTGCCGTTACCGGCATTGAAGGAATGCATGTGATTCTCAACACCTTGAGAATCGACATTGAGCACGGCCGCGTTGTGGATGAGGTTGAAGCCGGTGTCGATGTCACCGATGGCCAGCTCGATATTGAGCTCACCGGTCTGACCCTCGCCGTAGTGCAGCGTCACCATTTCGCTGAAGCCGCCTTCGAAGCGGGCCGTGGCGCCGTTGCGGATGCCGACGACGGTCAACTCCCCAACATCGGTGCCCGTGTCCTCGTTTTCGGTGACGACGAGGAGTTCCAGACTGGTGGCGCGGCTCAGGTCCAGTACGCTGTCCAAGTTGCCGTGGTCCACGCCCAGATCGACGACACGGTCCGGATAGGTGGAATACTGGACCGTGTGTTCGGCGTAGTTGGCGTCGGCCTGTTGCCGGGCGTCAGTCCAACCCTGCGGGAGGAAGTCGCTGGTAACGACCTCACCGTTCGTGTCCGTGTAGGTGTAGACGGTCTTTTCGGCCGAGTACACGTTCGGCAGGTTCTCGACGCGCACTTCCTGGATGTTCAGCAGTTCCAGCGGCTGGGCGTAGAGGCCCTTCGCGTCCACCTCCAGGGTGTTGTAGCCGGCACCGCCGTCGATGTAGGCCTGGTGCAGGAGTTCCAGCCGGCCGGCGACGATGGTGTCGTCGCCGTCGGTGGTGTTGCCGACCTCAATGGTGCCGCCGTTGTTCTCCTTCGTGGTCAGCACGATGTAAGGCTGCGCTTCCATGAACGGCTTGATCTCCTCGACACCCTCCACGATGACCTTTTCATAAAGACGGGAGTTTCTGTCCCTATCGAACAAGAGGTTATTCAGGAAGTTGAAGTACTGGGCACCCAGTACGGCCTCCGCGTTGATGCTGAACGCAGCGGCGATTCCGCCGTTCAGAACGATATTCACCGTGGTCGCGTCGGCGAGGTCAATGGTGCCGTCACCGAACTCCAGCTCGATCTTCTGGAGGTTCTGCAGCGGGTCCTGGCCATCGGCGTCGATCAGGCCCAGTTCGAACAGGTCCAGACCGGTGATGGTGGTGAGGAAACTCAGCAGGTCGGCCACCGGGATGCCATGGCCGTCCGTGACGTCGTCAGCGCCATTCGGGGTATAGCCCCAGTAGATCGCGGTCACGTCCGGTACGCCATCCTCGCCCGGATTCAGGAGTACGGGGTCTTGGAGCGTGAAGGTGACCTCGCCGACGACGTCCTGGACCGGGGAGCGCCCTTCCTGAGCACCGAACAGTGCAAAGTGCTCCCACCCACTGACGAACGCGCCGCGCGCGACGGCGGCGGCGACGTCCGGGTTGCTGCCGAGATACCAGGTCTCGTCGAAGCCCAACACGGACGGCTGACGGCCCTCCGCCAGGCCGTCGTTCTCGAAGTGATAGAGGGCGCCGACGATGCTGCCGTTGGCGATGCCAGTGGCCACATCGGTGTATCTGGTGGTGTAGAAGTCAGGGTCGAATCCGGGATTCGGCATGCGCCCCTCGGCCTCGCCCCAAGTCTGATAGTGCTCCAGCGCGGACGCGAGGGTGCCGGCGCTGAGGGCGGCGCGCACGTCGGGGTTTTGATCAACGTAGTAACTTTCGTTAAAGCTGTTGAGGCTGTAGAGCTCGGCGGTCGGCTCTGCGGCCGGGGGGTAGGACGTCTCGTTGGGGGCGCGCCCTTCCGCCTTGCCGTACAGATCGTAGTGCTGTTGGGCGGTCAAGAGGCCAGCGGCGACCGCCTGGGCGACATCCGCGTTGTGACTCAGATAAAAGTCGGCATCGAACGCGTCGGCGATGCTGCCCGCGCGTCCCTCGCTCCGGCCCCAAAGATCGTAGTGCTGCCAGGCAGACGCGAGGTATCCGTTGGCGATGGCGAGCGCAACGTCCTGGTTGTTTTGGAGGTAGTAGGCTTCGTTAAAGCTGTTGATTTGCAGTGCCATGGTCAAGTTCCCCTCAATCTGGATCTGGGTTTAGCGGTAAGGCGAATCTAGGGTAATCCGGTACATCAGCAAGCGATGCCGAGTCTTGGTCGCCCCCGGAACGCGAAAATGCCACAAAACGATAGCAGGACGGGGGAAAGGACACAAGTTACCGTGCACCAGATTTTTCTGATTTGGTGGTGGGAAAACTCCGGCCTTGATCATGGTTGCGGCCGGAGGCTGGGCAAGCGGTAGCGCAGTCCACCGAGGCCCGCGGCGCCGCTGGTGGACTGCGCTGCGCTGGTCTACCCTACGATGGTGGCCGGCAGGATGACCGAAGGCCCGCGGGCCTTGAGCGTAATCCCGGCCAACGGCGTGCGTCGTCAGGGCTTTCCGCCCTGATGGTGTCAGGCCAAGATGGCCTGACTACGCACCCGCACCCGGCGAGCCCAAGTGGCGGCAATCTTGATCGAGGCTGGCCCGCGGCAGCGGCGTGCGTCGTCAGGGCTTCCAGCCCTGATGGTGTCAGGCCAAGATGGCCTGACTACGCACCCGCACCCGGCCGCGAGGCGCCGAACGGAGGTTTTGGGCCGACGGCGCGGAGCGATCTGGTGTCCACGGCAGGTCCGCGAGACGGGGCCGGGGCCGGACTTATGACCAAGGCCGCCCGGGGCTGTAACGTCGACCCGTGGCTACAGGGACGCGGCCCCAGCTAAGCGGCATTAATTGCGCGGGGCCGCGGCCGCCCCCTGGAGCAGTTGCGCGACCGCGCGGTCGGTCAGGGGCGCCTGGTTCAACACCCGGGCCGTGCCCTTGCGCAGGTGCTCGGCAAGGCTGGCCGGGGCGAGCGTCATCGCGTTTTCACCTTGGCGGTTGGTGAACAGGTAGACGCCGCGCAACTGGCTGATCCAATTCAGACGTAAGGTCTTGCGTGTGCCCAGGAAGCTCTGGAACTCCACCCAGGCACCAACGTCCAGGGACTGGGCGAGCCGCAGGTGGCGGTCGGCGCGGCGGTCCGACTGGGCCGGCGCCGCACGCGGGGCCAGCGGGTGGTATTCGATGCAGTGCGCCGCGGCGACCAGCTCGACGGCGCGCAGTCCATGGCGTTCGTCGGGGGCGGGGGTCGGCGCTGGCACGGGCGGGGACGCCGCCGGGGGCGGGGCGCTCGCGGGCTCCCGATAGGTGTCGGCCGGGGCGTCCTTGTGCAGGGCCCCCATGTGCAGCCTGATCAATTGGCTGAAGAAGGGGTCCCAGGCCTCCTGCAGGCCGAGGGCCTCGATCGGGACGCGCAGCCGGCGCAGGAGGTCCGGCAGTGAGGTGAGCAGGCGGTTGCGTTCGTCCGCCCCGTGCTTGGGGGCCACACTCCACAGCAGATCGTCCATGGTCCCCAGGGCCTGCACCCAGGGCGCACCCGCGTCGTCGTGGCGGATGTAGGTCTGCTCCAGGACCTGGCGCCAGTGGCGATCCAGGAACTGCCCGACCAGGGCCGGCACCTGCGGGACCTGCAGGCGCGCCGCGAGTTCGGTGGCGACCCGTGCCTGGGCCAGGTCGCGGCGATCACGTTGGGCGAGCTTGTCGACCACCGCCGTGGTGCGCGTCTGGGCGCGCGACTCCTCGTCCGCCAGAAAGGCCTCCAGCCGCTGGGCCTGGGTGGCGAAGATGTCGATCGTGGTCTCGAAGCCCGCCACCACGTCGGTGACGATGGCCTGGATGCGGGTGATCAGGCGCGGCGCATCCGCCTCGTTGCGCCCGAGACCGGCGCTTGCGATCAGATCGAGCAGGCGGCGCGCCGGGTGTCGTTTGTTGGAGAAAAACGCCTTGTCCATCAGGGCGGCCTTGAGCACCGGGATCTGAAGCCGACCGACCTCGGCACGCAGGGTCGCCGACAGGTCCGGATCGGCGAAGATGGCGTCGAAGAGCATCGCCACGATGTCGATCGTCAGGGCATCGACCGGGTGGGAGCCGGTCGCCAGCGCCGTGCCGCGCAACTGCTGCAACACCTTGCCCTTCCATGGATCGAGCTCGACCGCCTCGAGCCCCGGGAGGTGCCGCGGATCGGTGCGACCGCGCTGCAGGGCGGTCAGGGCCGCGATCAGTTGGGCCAGACCGAGCGTCGGGGCCGGGGTCGGGGCTGCCCCCTCGCGCCCCGCCCGCCGTCCACGCGGGGTCTGGGTCGCCGCCGCGATGGCGCGGGCGAGTTGCCCGAAGACCACGTCCTCGAAGCGCGCGACCCGCGGCAGGCCCGCGAGATCGGCGGCGTCCGGGTCGGCCGCCGGGTCACCGGGGTCGGCCGCCGGCGCCGTCCCCGCCGGCCCGAGCGCCCCCGCCGTACCGGCGAGACTGGCGGCGCTGGGGTCGCCGGGGCCACCTGACTGGGCCGGACGGGATCCGGTGGAGGCTTGCGGGAGCACGCCGTACTCGACCAGATGCAGGTTCAGTCCCTCATAGATGGCCGGGAGGGCCGCGGCACTCTGGCGCGCGAAGGCGTCCAGGATGATCAGGGCCAGGGGCTCTGCCGCGTCCAGTGCCTGGAAGGCGCGGAGCATGGCCGCGAACAGGGCGCGGGGGTAGAGGGGGTTGTCGTCCTGGTTGATGCGCACCAAGGCCAGCAGGGCAGCGAGACGGCGGTCGAGCGCGGTCAACTGCTCCGTACAATGGCAGACGGCACGGGCCGCGAGCTTGCCGAGCGCGAGATCGCGCGCGAAGGCGTCCGGGTTGCCGGGGTTCAGGTCCACCAGCGCGCTTGGGGTATCGTGCGGGCGACCGCGCCGCAGGGCACTGATGCCGGCGTCGAAGTGCTCGCCGAAGCTGCCGCGGAACTGCGCCACCAGGTCCTGGCCGCGACTGGTGAGGAACTCCAGCGCGGCGAAATAGCGCTGCTGCTGCTCCAGGCTGGTGGCGCGGTCAGCCATGCCGAGCAGGTCGTCGCCGACGCGGCCCAGGTGCTCGTCAAAGGTGAGGGCGATCCCATGGGCGAGACGATCGCGGCAACCCGCGAGCAACTGCGCCGCGTCGGCAGGGATGGCCCCATCGGGGCTCGCGTCACGGGCCGCGAAGGGCAGCACGTTGGAACTGGGTCGACGATCCGTCATGGGCTGGGTCCCGCTAATCAGAAATACCCTGCGCCCGGTGGCACAGACACTACCCCAGCTTGCGATTGGGAGGTCGGCGGCCGGCTCAGGGGCCAGGTCCGCCGATCCTCAGAGGATTCTCATTCTTCGGTCGGTCTTACAGTCACGATTATAGGGCAAGGGCGGGTGCCGAGTGCCAACAGGGTCGCTGTTCCGACAAAAAGGTACCAAATTCGACGCCCAGCGTCCGGCCGCCCGCCGCGCGCGTTACTCCACGGTCACGGACTTGGCCAGATTGCGCGGCTGGTCCACGTCCGTACCCTTGAGGACGGCCACATGGTAGGCCAGGAGTTGCATGGGGATGGTGAAGATCAGGGGGTCGATCAGGTCGTCGGTCTCGGGCAGGCGCAGGACGGTGATCCCGGCCGCCTCCGGCAGCGGGACCTGGAAATCGGCGAAGACGTAGAGCTGGCCGCCGCGGGCGCGGACCTCCTCCAGGTTGGACTTGAGCTTCTCCAGCAGGGCGTTGTTGGCCGCCACCGCCACCACCGGCATGTCCTCGTCGATCAGGGCCAGCGGGCCGTGCTTGAGCTCACCGGCCGGGTAGGCCTCGGCGTGGATGTAGGAGATCTCCTTGAGCTTGAGCGCGCCCTCCATGGCGATGGGGTAGAGCTCCCCGCGCCCCAGGAACAGGGTGTGGCGTTTCTCGACAAACTGCTCGGCGAGCGTGGCGATGGGTCCGTCCAGGGCCAGGACCTGCTCCATCCTGGCCGGGACCGAGCGCATCAGGGCGACCAGCCGCTCCTCCTCGCCCTGATCCAGGCGGCGACCGCGCCCGAGGGTGACGGTCAAGAGCAGCAGCGCCATGAGCTGGGTGGTGAAGGCCTTGGTGGAGGCCACGCCGATCTCGGGGCCGGCGCGGGTCAGGAACACCAGGTCGGATTCACGCACCAGTGAACTCTCGGGGACATTGCAGATGGCGAGCGTCGTGGCATAGCCGGACTCCTTGGCGATGCGCAGGGCCGCCAGGGAGTCGGCCGTCTCTCCCGACTGGGAGATGGTGACGAAGAGGGCGGACTTGGGCACCACATGGCGGCGGTAGCGGTACTCGCTCGCCACCTCCACGTTGCAGGGGAGTCCGGCCAGTGATTCCATCCAGTAGCGAGCGACCAGCCCGGCGTGGTAGCTGGTGCCGCAGGCGACGATGGTGACCGCCTCGATGCTCGCGAAGAGGTCCGGTGCGGCGTTGCCGAAGGCCTCGGGCAGCACGCGATTGCCGCTCAGGCGCCCCTCCAGGGTGTCGGCGATGGCGCGGGGCTGCTCGAAGATCTCCTTCAGCATGAAGTGCCGATACGCGCCGCGCTCGGCGGAGTCGGCGGCGACCGAGGACTCCTTGACCGGGCGCTCGACCAGTTCACCGGCGCGATTCCAGATGCGGACGCCCTCGCGGGTGACCTCGGCGAGGTCGCCCTCTTCCAGGAACATGAAGCGGTGGGTGACCGGCAGCAGGGCGAAGACGTCCGAGGCGACGAAGTGCTCGCCAAACCCGACACCGATGACCAGCGGGCTGCCCTGGCGCGCGACCACCAGGTGCTCCGGGTCCTGGACATCGAGCACGGCCAGGGCATAGGCGCCCGTCATCCGGGCCGCGGCGCGGCGCACCGCCTCGAGTAGCGGATACCCGGCGGCGAGTTCATCATAAACGGCATGGACCACGACCTCGGTGTCGGTCTCGGAGGTGAAGCGGTGGCCGGCCGCGCGCTGCTCGCGGCGCAGTGCTTCGTGGTTCTCGATGATGCCGTTGTGGACCAGGGCGCAGCGGTCGCGGCAGATGTGGGGGTGGGCATTGCGCACCGCGGGCTCACCGTGGGTCGCCCAGCGGGTATGGGCGATGCCAAGGGTCCCGGGGAGTGGGTGGGCGGCGACCTCCTCGGCCAGGCGGGCGACCTTGCCCAGGGTGCGGGCACGATTGAGCTTGCCGGGCGACTCCAGGACGGCGATCCCGGCCGAGTCGTAACCGCGGTATTCGAGCCGACGCAGCCCCTCGAGCAGGATGGCCGCGACCGGACGTTGGGCGATGGCGCCGACGATACCGCACATGATGTTTGCTCCACTGAATCGGGATATAGATGTTCGGCGTGAACAGGCACGCTGCCCATTCGCCGTAGGGTGGATAAGCGCAGCGCATCCACCGGGCCTGCCGTCATCGCGACGGATGGTGGATGCGGCGCGACCCACCGCCGTGCCGGGAACGCAGCGTCGAGCCGCGCGCCTTATCCACCCTACGCCCTTGCTGCCTATTCCTTGGCGGGCGTCTTGGGTTGTTTCTGGGGTCGTTGCCAACCCGGGATGGTGCTCTGGCGGGCGCGGGTGACGGTCAGTTCGCCGGGGGGGGCGTCGCGGTTGATCACCGACCCGGCGCCGATGGTGGCCCCGGCGCCGATGGTCACCGGGGCGACCAGGGAGGCATTGGAGCCGATGAAGGCCCCGTCCCCGATCACGGTCCGGAACTTGTTGGCCCCGTCATAGTTGCAGGTGATGGTCCCGGCGCCGACATTGACCCCGGCGCCGATGTCCGTGTCCCCGATGTAGGTCAGGTGATTGACCTTGCTGCCCGCGCCCACGTTCGCCTTCTTGATCTCCACGAAGTTGCCGATGTGGGTGTCGGGGGCCAGACGCGCCTCCGGGCGCAGGCGCGCGAAGGGGCCGATGCGCGCCCCACTGCCGACCTGCGCCTCCTCGATCACACAGTTGGCGAAGATATGGGTGCCGTCACCGATGACGCTGTCGCGGATCAGGCAGTTGGGCCCGATGCGTACCCCATCGCCCAGGGTGACCTCGCCCTCGCAGATCAGGTTGACATCAATGGATACGTCACGCCCCGTGGTCAGGCGTCCGCGGATGTCGATGCGGGCCGGGTCGGCCAGGGTGGCGCCGTTGCGCATCAGGTCTTCGGCGAGCCGGCGCTGATGGAAGCGCTCCAGGACCGCGAGCTGGACGCGATCATTGACGCCCGAGACCTCCTCCAGGGTCACCGGATGCACACTCGCCACCACGTCACCCTCCGCCACCGCCATACCTATTACGTCGGTGAGGTAATACTCGCCCTGGGCGTTGGCGTTGGTCAGCCCCTTGAGCCAGCCGTCCAGGCGCGTACGCTCCGCCACCAGGAAGCCGGTGTTGGCCTCGCGCACCGCGAGTTCCTCCGGGGTGCCGTCCTTTTGCTCGACGCTGCGCAGGATGCGCCCGGCCGCGTCGCGGATGATGCGCCCGTAGCCGGTGGGGTCGTCCATGAGCGCGGTGAGGATGCCGAGCCCGCAGTCGCGGCTGGCCGCGATCAGCCGGTTCAGGGTGTCCGGGTCCACCAGCGGGACATCGCCATAGAGCACCAGGACCCGGTCCATGTCCGCCACCTGCGGCAGCGCCTGCAGCACCGCGTGCCCGGTGCCGAGCTGCTGCGCCTGCTCTACCCAGGCGCAGTCCTCACCGGCCAGGGCGCAGCGGACCTGTTCGCCCCCGTGGCCATAGACCACCACGGTGCGGGCCGCGCCGATGCGCCGCGCCGCCGCCACCACATGGGCGAGCATGGGCCTGCCGGCCAGTGGGTGCAGCACCTTGGGCAGGTCGGAACGCATCCGCTTGCCCATCCCCGCGGCCAGGATTACGACGCCGAGCTTCATCTTAGGTTGTTTGCTCCGATGGCTGGATAGGTGAAGGCTAAGGCACTAGATTAGCGCAAGAACACGGCAGCGCTCCAAGATCCGGTCGCAGAAACGCGGGGCCGTGCTAAAGTCATGTTGGAGATTTCGCCACATCATAACCCAACATGAAAGCCATACAGTTCACCATCGACGAGGAACTGCTGACCGAACTCGACGCCGCCCCCGAGGTCCAGCGTGACGGCCGGTCCGCCGTGTTGCGGCGCGCCATCTCGAGTTATCTGCGCAACCAGCGGGAGCGGACCCTGGCTGAACGCTATCGCAACGCCTACGGTCAAGGCGGGGGGCTAGGCCCAGAGTTCGCCGGCTGGGAGGACCAAGGGCAATGGCCGGAGGAATAAACCGCGGCGAGATCTGGATGTACACTTTTCGGCCCCCAGACAAGCGCCGCCCGGTGCTGGTACTGACCCGCCAACAGGTGATCCCGCTGCTCAACACCGTGATGGTCGCACCCATCACCAGCACCATCCGCAGCGCACCGAGTGAGGTACTTCTCGGCATCGACCAAGGCTTGAAGCACCCCTGCGCCGTCAACCTGGATCATGTCCAGACCTTAGAAAAGGCCCGTCTCGAGCAATTCGTGGGGTCGGTGACAGCGGCACAGATGCAGGCCGTCTGCCGGGCGCTTGCGATTGCCGCAGGGTGTGATTGAGGCAGCGGATCATACCCGGGGATGAACGCGGCCAGCCCACTCGCGGTCTGGCGTGGAGCGGCCAGCGTCTCCTGAAAATCCAGTTCCAGGGCGGAAACGGCCTGTAGCCGGAGCATGCTGCCCCAGGCGTAATGGGTCGCGCTGTCCGCCTCGTTGAAGAACTTGAAACCGAAGTAGTTGGTGGCGTTGAGGTGCCAGTTGCCCGGATTGCTGCCGACGGCCACCTGCCGGAGGGTCGCAAAGCAGGCGCTCGCGCCCACCGTGGTCCCGAGGGACCGGTTGTCCGGGCGGCCACCGCTCGGCGTCAAGCTCACTATGCCTGAAGAGCTAGGAAGATTCATAATCGCTTCAGGAAGGTATCGTAGGCATCGTGTGACCCAATCCAGAACCAAGAGACGGTTCCGCCTTCGTAGAGACCTAATGCTCGCCACCCGATGCCGACACGAACCGAGTACACTGGCTGCCGTGCGCTCACCTGCTTGAACTGCAAGCTTGCATGGTATGGACGTTCGCGCCACAGACGATAGGCGGTCCGCGACTGCTTCCTCACATCGGCCGGTAGCTGCTCATAGTGCTTACGAAAGCTCCTGGTCACCCGCGATTTCACTTCAGCAACTCATCTAAGGGCTCCGTGTTTCCGGAATCGATGTCTGCCCGAACGAGTTCCACCATTCGATCCCACTGTTCATCCGTCGTCCTGGAAAAGGCATTCTGCCACTGTTGCTGGTCCTCCAGTTCCGCGAGTATAAGCGCTGCGATATTATCTTGAATCTCGGGTGACATTGTTTTCACCTGGGAAACCGCTCTATCAAGAAGTTGCGTCATCGCCTATTACCTCTAGGATTATAACCATTCAGCCCCCTTTACCCCTCTTGGTCGCGGCACGCTATATCGAGAACAATGCGGTCCGCGCAAGACTTTGGGAGTTCTGAGGACAGTATACTCAATTGACCCCAAAACGTCCGGAGACCATATCAGCCCAGAAAGAGGAGTTCTCGCACAAAGACACAAAGCTTACAAAGATCTTCAACGCGATATGTAGACGCCGACGGCCGACTTTCTTCTACGATATCGTTCCGGCCGCTTCCGTCTAAACCGGAGGTCGAGGCTTTCGCCGGTGGCGCCCGAGCGGTATCGCACCCGGCCGGCGCTGACCGACCCGCGGGGCGCCTGCCGAACGCCGCGGCCGGGCCGGGACAGCCGCATCCCGCCAGCTAGAAGCCCCGCTCCAACAGCGGTTTGAGGAAGCGCCCCGTATGTGAGCTCGGGTCGGCGGCGATTCTCTCCGGTGTCCCGACACTGGTGATTTCACCGCCCTTGTCCCCGCCCTCCGGACCCAGGTCGATGACCCAATCGGCGGTCTTGATGACGTCCAGGTTGTGCTCGATGACGATGACGGTATTGCCGTGGTCGCGGAAGCGGTGCAGGACCTCGAGCAATTGGGCCACGTCATGGAAGTGCAGGCCGGTGGTGGGCTCATCGAGGATGTAGAGGGTGCGGCCGGTGTCGCGTTTGCTCAGTTCCCGGGAGAGCTTGACCCGTTGCGCCTCGCCGCCGGAGAGGGTCGTTGCGCTCTGTCCCAGGCGCACATAGGCGAGTCCCACGTCGATCAGGGTCTGGAGCTTGCGGTGGATGAGGGGCACCGGGGCGAAGAAGGGCAGGGCGTCTTCGATGGTGAGGTTGAGCACCTCGTCGATCGTGCGGCCCTTATAACGCACCTCGAGCGTCTCCCGGTTGTAGCGGCGGCCCTTGCAGGTGTCGCACTGGACATAGATGTCGGGCAGGAAGTGCATCTCGACCCGAATGAGCCCATCGCCCTTGCACGCCTCGCAGCGCCCGCCCTTGACGTTGAAGCTGAAGCGGCCAGGGCCGTAGCCGCGCGAGCGCGCCTCGGGCACCGCAGCGAAGAGGTCGCGCACCATGTTGAAGAGCCCGGTATAGGTGGCGGGGTTGGAGCGGGGGGTGCGGCCGATGGGGCTCTGGTCGATGTCGACGATCTTGTCGAAGTAGTCCAGACCCTCGATGGCCCGGTGGGGGGCGGGGGTGAGGCTGGCGCCATTGAGCAGCCGGGCGGCCACCGGGAACAGGGTGTCATTGATGAGCGTCGACTTGCCGGAGCCCGAGACCCCAGTGATACAGCAGAAACTGCCGACCGGGATGGCGGCATCAACGTTCTTTAAGTTGTTGCCGGTGGCGCCCAGGATGCGCAGTTGACGGTCCGGGTCCGACGGGGTGCGGTGCTGCGGGATCGCGATGCGCAGGTCGCCGCTGAGATAGCGGCCAGTGAGTGATTTGGGGTTGGCGGCGATCTCGGCGGCCGTGCCCTGGGCGACCACCTCCCCACCATGGACCCCGGCGCCCGGCCCCATGTCGATGACCAGGTCCGCGGCGCGGATCGCCTCCTCGTCGTGTTCGACGACGATGACGGTGTTGCCGATGTCGCGCAAATGGGTCAGGGTCTTGAGCAGCCGGGCGTTGTCGCGCTGGTGCAGGCCGATGGATGGCTCGTCCAGGATGTACATGACGCCGACCAGACCGGCGCCGATCTGGCTCGCTAGCCGGATGCGCTGGCCCTCGCCGCCGGAGAGGGTCTCGGCGCTGCGGGCCAGGGTGAGATAGTCGAGCCCCACGTCCGTGAGGAAGCGCAGGCGGGTCGCGATCTCCTGGGTGATCCGGGCGCCGATCTCGCCGCGCCGGCCGGGAAGCCGCAGCCCCTCGAACCAAGCCAGGCACTCGCCCACCGGGAGCGCCGAGAGGCTCGGGAGGTTGCGCTCGGCGACGAAGACGTGGCGTGCCGCCTCGTTCAGGCGGGCACCTTTGCAGGTCGGACAGGGATGGTGGGACAGATAGCGGGCCAGTTCCTCGCGCACCGTGCTGGAGTCGGTCTCACGGTAGCGCCGGTCCAGGTTGGGGATGATCCCCTCGAAGGGGCGCAGTTTGCCGCTGCCGCTCTCGTGGGGGAGCTTGAGCTTGAGCTTCTCTTTGCCGGAACCGTACAGCACCAGTTGGCGGGCCGCCTCCGGCAGGTCGACCCAGGCGGTCTCTACATCGAAGCCATAGTGGTCGGCGACCGACCGAACCATCTGGAAGTAATAGCCGTTGCGCCGGTCCCAACCGCGCACGGCACCCGCGGCCAGGCTCACCCCGGGCTGGGCAACCACCTTGGCCGGGTCGAAAAACTGCTCCACCCCCAGGCCATCGCAGGACGGACAGGCCCCCGCCGGGTTGTTGAAGGAGAACAGGCGCGGTTCCAGTTCCTGGATGCTGTAGCCGCAGACGGGGCAGGCGAAGGTGGCGGAGAACGTGATTTCGGGCCGTGCGGGCAGGTTGCTCTCCAGGTCCGGGTCCGCGGGGGCCGCCAGCGGGGCGACGCGCGCGATGCCGCCGGAGAGGGCGAGCGCGGTCTCGAAGGACTCCGCCAGGCGCAGTTGCAAGTCGGCACGCACCCGGAAGCGGTCGATGACCACCTCGATGTCGTGTTTCTTCTTCAGGTCCAGGTCCGGCGGGCTGTCCAGGTCGCAGAGCTCGCCGTCGATACGCGCACGCACGAACCCCTGGGCGTGCAGTTCCGCGATCAGGCGCTGGTACTCGCCCTTGCGCGCGGACACCACCGGGGCCAGGAGCATGAGCCGCTCCCCCGGCGGCAAGGCCAGCACCTGATCGACCATTTGGCTGACCGTCTGGGCCTCGAGCGCCTCCCCATGCTGCGGGCAGCGCGGGATCCCGATCCGAGCGAACAGGAGGCGCAGGTAGTCGTAGATCTCCGTGATGGTACCGACGGTAGAGCGGGGGTTGTGCGAGGTCGTCTTCTGCTCGATCGAGATGGCCGGGGACAGACCCTCGATGTGGTCGATGTCCGGCTTCTCCATCACCGACAAGAACTGCCGGGCATAGGCGGATAGCGACTCGACGTAGCGGCGTTGGCCCTCGGCGTAGATGGTGTCGAAGGCGAGGGAGGATTTGCCCGAGCCTGAGAGACCCGTCACCACGATCAACCGATCGCGCGGGAGGTCCAGATCAAGGTTCTTGAGGTTGTGGGTGCGGGCACCGCGCAGGCGGATCATTCCGGCAGCCAGATTAGCTCTAGGACATCTTGACTCGTGGACCAGACGGCGTCGGTAAAGCAATCCAGGCCGGTCTCGGTGGCCGCCAGCGTGGCGGCCTTGGCCCAGACCATATCCAGCCAGATGCCGTCCTGGAGTTTGACGCGCAGACTCGGGCTTTCCTCGAGGTTATAGGCAAACTCCTTGCGCTGCGCTCTGATCATTTTTTCCAAGCTGGCCCCGCGTCGGTCAGGCTGGTATTGCCACTCTGGCAGGCGCCCGATGAGCACGACCATCAGATCGCCGAATGCTCGTTGTTCGCTTCTACCCACAGCCTGTATCTCCGCAGCGATGTGCTCGAGGTCCTAGCGCTCAAACCCGCAAGCACATAGCAAACAAGCCCGATCTTGGGACCAGGCGACGACGTCCGACTGAATTAAGTGAGGGCCTGCCAGATTCGTCGCTTGACCTACCTCGGCCGAGCATAAACGAAGTTCGACGCCAGGTTTCGGCAGCGACTGGAAATAGATTGGTTAGCGTTTCTCTCTATGGATATCGAAACGCTGGCTCAAAGTCTCTACGCCGCAACCAGAAATCAGTGCTGTAGGCGGCCCTGTCGAGTCTCCCGCTGTCCAGAACACTACCGGACCGGAGTTGAATCTCATGCTCGGTTCGCGACAATGTTAGACCATGAGCTAACTGCACTGGGTCAGCAATGTCGCGAATATAAGCGCCGAAGATCAACCTGCTAGTTTGTGGTCGGCTCACACGCACGTTCGCACTACGAGACGATAGCACTCGCTCCAATTCGATAACAGCCAGATCTAACGCCTGACTCTTGAGGCGATTCCGAGCCACTGTTTTAAGCATGGCTCGCTCACGCAGAACTGCCGCAACGACGCCAGCCATCGCAGCGAAAGCAATCAAGATCATATTCATTTAGTTTTCCCCTCGTTTTCCGCAGCTTTGAATTGTATGCGTCACCAGATCAAGAGCGTGCGCGACGCGACCAAGCATGTCGGAATTTTTTTTCAATAATTTCTTGATCACGCCGCTCGACGAAAAATTGGATGATTTTCGTAGCGATCAAGTAAATGAGGACAAATACTGCCAGGTAGATGAGCCAAACCAATACTTGAGGATTGATTTTCTCAAACAGATCAGCGAGTGCTTTTATGACCGCCGCAGCTTTCTCCAGTTGTTCTTCATATAGTAATTATCGCCCAAGCACACGCAAAACATCAGAATGATCCGCTCGGAGCCGATCACGGCTCAAGAGTGGTTGCCCAACTCGGGAAGGCCCCCTAACGCAACGCCGAAGCAGCAGATATCAGATCAGAGCTACAACTCGCGGGGCAAAATATCCGAGATGCTGGGCGATTATAGTCATGATCTGAGAGTTTCCAAGAGCAATTTTTTGATGCCTTTCGCGGTGAACACAGGCTGTCCCTGCCTAGACTCCTAAGTAGGCGTTGAAAAACAAAAACGCCCCCGGCGCGGAGCGCCGGGGGCGTAAGTTAGGGCGACCGGGAAGGAGCCCTAACTGGTCTTCATCTTGCGCAGCCGCTCGATCGCCCGCAACTGGGCAATGGCCTCGGCCAGCTCGGCCTGGGCCTTGGCGTATTCAAACTCGGCGGTATGGCCGGCGAGTGCGTCTTCCGCCTTGCGCTTGGCCTCCATCGCCGCCGCCTCGTCCAGATTCTGGGCGCGGATGGCGGTGTCGGCGAGCACGGTCACGGCCATGGGCTGGACCTCGATCATGCCGCCGGAGACATAGAAGTGCTCCTGTTCACCGTTCTCCTTCTGCACCCGCACATCGCCCGGCCGCAAGCGGCTGATGAAGGCGGTGTGGCGCGGCGCGATGCCGACCTCGCCCATCTCCGCGGTCGCGAAGACCATGGTCGCGAGCCCGGAGTGGATGGCCCCCTCGGCGCTCACGATGTCCACATGGATGGTCATAGCCATAGCTTAACCCTCTGTTCCTAAGTCCTAGGCGGCCATCTTCTCGCCCTTGGCGACGGCCTCCTCGATCCCGCCGACCATATAGAAGGCCTGCTCGGGGAGGTGGTCGTATTCGCCGTTGACGATGGCCTTGAAGTCCCGGATGGTATCCGCGACGGGGACGAACTTGCCCGGGGCGCCGGTGAAGACCTCGGCCACGGTGAAGGGCTGGGACAGGAAGCGCTGGATCTTGCGGGCGCGCGAGACGGCGAGCTTGTCGTCCTCGGAGAGCTCGTCCATGCCCAGGATGGCGATGATGTCCTTCAATTCCTTATAGCGCTGCAGGGTCCCTTGCACGGCGCGCGCGGTGTCGTAGTGATCGGCGCCGACGACATTGGGGTCGAGGATACGGCTGGTGGAGTCCAGCGGGTCCACGGCCGGGTAGATACCGAGTTCCGCGATCTGCCGGGACAGCACCAACGTGGCGTCCAGGTGGGCGAAGGTGGTCGCTGGGGAGGGGTCGGTCAAATCGTCCGCGGGCACATAGACGGCCTGGAACGAGGTGATAGAGCCGGTCCGGGTGGAGGTGATGCGCTCTTGCAGCGTGCCCATCTCGGAGGCCAGGGTCGGCTGGTAGCCCACCGCGGACGGCATACGACCGAGCAGTGCGGAGACCTCCACACCCGCCAGGGTGTAGCGATAGATGTTGTCGATGAAGAGTAGCACGTCGCGGCCTTCCTCGCGGAAGTACTCGGCCATGGTGAGACCGGTCAGGGCGACCCGCAGGCGGTTGCCCGGGGGCTCATTCATCTGGCCATAGACCAGGGCGACCTTATCGAGGACCTTCGACTCCTTCATCTCGTGATAGAAGTCATTGCCCTCGCGGGTCCGCTCGCCGACGCCGGCAAACACGGAGAAGCCGCCGTGGGCCTTGGCGATGTTGTTGATCAACTCCATCAGGGTGACGGTCTTGCCGACGCCCGCGCCACCGAACAGGCCGACCTTGCCGCCCTTGACGATCGGCATGATCAGGTCGATGACCTTGATCCCGGTCTCCAGGATCTCGGTCGAGGCCGCCTGATCCTCGAGTTTGGGGGCCGGACGGTGGATGGCCCAACGCTCCGGGGTCTCGACCGGGCCCATCTCATCCACCGAATTGCCCAGCACGTCCATGATGCGGCCCAGGGTCCCCTGACCGACCGGGACGCTGATCGGGGCGCCGGTGGCGGTCACCGGGACGCCGCGTTGCAGGCCGTCGGTGGATCCCATGGCGATGGTGCGCACCACCCCGTCGCCGAGTTGCTGCTGGACCTCAAGGGTCAGGCCGATGGACTCGATGATGAGTGCGTCGTAGACCTTGGGCATGTCCGCGCGGGCGAACTGCACGTCCACCACGGCGCCGATGACCTGCACTACGTTACCAGAGCTCATATACAATTTCCTCGTTCTCGCCTGGGCAGGCGTCTGGGGATGCGTTGTGATGCGGGTTTCTCAATCGCAGTGCCCGGCTAGACAGCCGCCGCGCCGCCCACGATCTCGGATATTTCTTGGGTGATCGCCGCCTGGCGCGCCTTGTTGTAGATCAGTTGCAGTTCGCTGATCAACTCGCCCGCATTGTCGGAGGCAGACTTCATGGCGACCATGCGCGCCGCCTGCTCGCAGGCACCGTTTTCCACGACCCCCTGATAGACCAGGGCCTCGATGTAGCGGGTCAGCAGTGAATTCAGTACCGTCTTGGCATCGGGCTCGTAGATGTAGTCCCAATGCAGCGGCATGGTGGCCTGCTCGCCCGCCACCAGGGGGACCAGTTGACGGATCACCGGCCGTTGCGTCATGGTGTTCACGAACTCGTTGCTCGCGATATAGATCGCGTCGATCTCCTTAGCCTCGAAGGCGTCGAGCATTACCTTGACGGTGCCGATCAGGCTCTCGACATGCGGCTTGTCGCCTAAGTGAGTCGCCTGCCCCAGCACCTTGCCGCCGAAGCGCCGGAAGAAGGCCAGCGCCTTGCTGCCGATGGTGCAGAAGACCGGTTCGACCCCGGCGGTGTGCAACCCCTTGACCTCGGCAATCAGCTTGCGGAACAGATTGCTGTTCAGGCCGCCGCACAGGCCGCGGTCGGAGGAGACGATGATATAGCCGACCCGCTTGCGCTCCCGTTCCACGGCCATGAAGGAGTGCCGGTACTCGGGGGTAGCGCGGGCCAAATGGCTGATCACCGACAGCATCTTCTCCGCATAGGGCTTGGAGGCGGACATGCGCTCCTGGGCCCTACGCATCTTGGATGCCGCGACCATCTGCATGGCCTTGGTGATCTTTTGCGTGCTCTTGATGCTCGCGATCTTGGTGCGGACTTCTTTGGCGCCAGCCATTTAATAAGCTCCCAGCCTCCAGCGGCCAGCCACCGGCTTGGACGGTGGCGACCACGGCGTGAATCGAGTCATGCGCAGCTACCGGGCCGCGCCGGCCGCCCCCGGGGGGACGGCCGGCGACGGACTACCAGGTGTTGCTGGCCTTGAATGCCTTGATCGAGGCATGCATGGCGGCCTGGATCTCGTCGTTATAGTCGCCGGTGGTGTTGATGCGCTCGAGCAGCTCGGCCTGGGAGGCCTTCATGTAAGACTGCATGGCCCGCTCGAAGTCCACGATCTTCTTTACATCGACGTCGTCGAGGTAGCCCTCGTTGGCGGCGAACAGCGAGATGGCCATCTGCGCCACACTCATCGGCGAATACTGGACCTGCTTCATCAGTTCCGTTACCCGCTCACCGCGGCTCAACTGCTTGCGGGTCGCCTCGTCCAGGTCCGAGGCGAACTGGGAGAAGGCCGCCAGCTCGCGGAACTGGGCCAGCGCCAAGCGGATACCGCCGCCGAGCTTCTTGATGATCTTGGTCTGGGCGGCACCGCCGACACGCGATACCGACAGCCCCGCGTTGATGGCCGGGCGGATACCGGCATTGAACAGGTCGGTCTCCAGGAAGATCTGGCCGTCCGTGATGGAGATGACGTTGGTCGGCACGAAGGCGGACACGTCACCGGCCTGGGTCTCGATGATCGGCAGCGCCGTCAGCGACCCGGTCTTGCCCTTCACCGCACCCTTGGTCTCCTTCTCCACATAGTCCGCGTTGACGCGGGCGGCGCGTTCCAGCAGACGTGAATGCAGATAGAAGACGTCACCCGGGTAGGCCTCACGGCCCGGCGGGCGGCGCAGCAGCAGGGAGACCTGGCGATAGGCCCAGGCCTGCTTGGTGAGATCGTCATAGACGATCAGGGCATCCTCGCCGCGGTCACGGAAGTACTCGCCCATGGTGCAGCCCGCGTAGGGGGCAATGTACTGCATGGCGGCGGATTCGGCAGCGGCGGCGGCGACGATGATGGTGTGGTCCATCGCGCCGAATTCTTCGAGCTTGCGCACCAGGGTGGCGATAGAGGAGTTCTTCTGCCCCACCGCGACATAGATGCACTTAACGCCGGTGCCCTTCTGATTGATGATGGTGTCGATGGCGACCGCGGTCTTGCCGGTCTGACGGTCACCGATGATCAGTTCGCGCTGACCGCGGCCGATCGGGACCATGGCATCGATCGCCTTGAGGCCGGTCTGTACCGGTTGATCGACCGACTTGCGGGAGATGACGCCGGGCGCCACCTTCTCGATCGGGGCGGTACCGACGGAGTCGATCGGACCCTTGCCGTCGATGGGATTACCGAGCGAGTCCACCACCCGCCCGAGCAGACCGGGACCGACCGGCACCTCGAGCACGCGGCCGGTGCAGCGCACCCAGTCGCCCTCGGAGAGATGCGTATAGGCCCCCAGGATGACCGCGCCCACGGAGTCGCGCTCCAGGTTCAGCGCCAAGCCGAAGGTCGCCTGTCCGGAGGGTTCCGCGGGGAACTCCAGCATCTCGTAATACTTGGCGTCCGAGAGGCCATGCACGCGCACGATACCGTCGGTGATGCTGACGATGGTGCCTTCAGTACGGGCCTCCGTCTTCAGGTCGAACTGTTCGATCTTCTGTTTGATGAGATCGCTGATTTCGGAAGGATTCAGTTGCATGGCAGTATCCTGTTCACATGGGGCCCGTTCAGAACTGGAGGGCGTGCGCGAGTTGCTTGAGCTTGCCGCGGACCGAGTCGTCGATCACCAGATCGCCGGCGCGGATCTCGACGCCACCGATGAGATCGGGGTCCAGTTCCACTGTCAGCTCGACCTGGGCGCCGAACCGGCGGGCCAGGGTCTGGGCGAGGGACTGTTCCTGCGCGGCCTCGATCGGGAAGGCGCTCCGGACGAGGACCTCGCGCACCCCGGCACTGGCGACCCGCCGCTCTTCATAGAGGGCGACGATCTCAGGCAGGGCGACCAGCCGGCCGTTTTCCGCCAACAGTCGGACCAGATTGACGACCGGGGCCGGCAGTGAATCGCCCGCGATGGCGAGGATCATGTTTTGCACATGGTCCCGCGGCAACTCGGGATTGCCGATCTGCCCGGCCATCTGCGGATCGGTCGCGATTGCCGCAAGCAGCGCCAGGGGTTGCGTCCAGGTATCGACCTGACCCGCGTCCTGCGCCGCGGCAAAGACGGCCTCGGCATAGGGCCGGGCGATGGTGGTGAGTTCTCCGGCCATAGTGTGCCCTTAAATCTGTCTGGCGAAATCGTCGACGATGGCCTGGTGGGCGCGCACGTCGATCTCCTTCTTCAGGATCTTTTCGGCGGCGGCGACTGCCAGGGTGGCGACCTTTTGGCGCAACTCCTCGCGGGCCCGATTGGTCTCGTGCTCGATCTCCGCCTGGGCGGAAACGATCAAACGCTGACCCTCGGAGCGGGCATCGGTCTTGGCCTCATCGACGATCTCGCTCGCGCGCTTGTTGGCCTGCCCCAGGATCTCGGCCGCTTGGGCCTTGGCGTCTTTCAGCGTTTCCAACGCCCGTTGCTCGCCTAAGGCCTTCTCCTGGTGGCCGCGCTCAGCGGCCGCCAGTCCCTCGGCGATCTTGGCCTTGCGGTCCTGGAGCGCCTTCATAATCGGCGTCCAGACGTAGGTCATGGTGAACCAGACGAAGACCCCGAAGGAGATCATCTGGCCAATGAGTGTCAGATTGAAGTTCATCTACTTGCCTCGGGTTGCCTCGGGGTGCCTCGAGTCTGCTGGGCGACCGGTCACTTGCGGGCACCTGCTTCCTTATGATCAGGCGGCGAACATCAGGTACAGGCCCATGGCGATCGCGATGACCGGCAAGGCATCGACGAGACCCATGACGATGAAGAACTGGGTACGCAGCATCGGGATCAGTTCGGGCTGACGCGCCGCACCTTCCAGGAACCGGCCACCCAGGACACCGATGCCGACGCCGGCGCCGACTGCACCCAGGCCGAGCATGAGGCCCGCGCCGATGAATTTGATTGCGTCCGCGAACAATTGAGCAGCGCTTGCGTCCATTGGTTCCTCCGGTTGAGGTTAGTGGGTTTGAGAATTCGGGCGAACGTTGGTGAGGGCCGGGGCTCGCGGCCCCGGCCGGCACGAATCAGTGGTGTGTCTGATGGGCCATGTCGAGATAGACGACGGTCAGCACCATAAAGATGAAGGCCTGCAGGGTGATGATCAGGATATGGAATACCGCCCAGACGAACTGCAGGCCGCCGGCGGATACCGCCATCACGGTGCCGCCGCTGTACATCAGTGCGATCAGGATGAAGATCATCTCGCCGGCATACATGTTGCCGAACAGTCGCAGGGCGAGTGAGACCGGCTTGGACAGCAGGCTGATACCCTCGAGAATGAGGTTGGCGGGCATACCCCAGACGCCGAAGGGCTGAAGCGTCAGTTCCCCGAGGAAGCCGCCCACACCCTTCATCTTGAAGCTGTAATAAAGGACCGTAAAGAACACCATCAGGGCCATGGCGAAGGTGGTGTTCGGGTCCGCGGTTGGTACCACCCGCAGAAAGACGTGGTGCGGGTCGGCACCGAATACACTCATGACGCTGCCGAACAGCCAGGGAAGCAGGTCCACCGGCAGCAGGTCCATGAAATTCATCAGGAAGACCCAGACGAAGATCGTCAGGGCGAGCGGCGCAACCAGCGGGTTGCGGCCGGTGAAGGAGCCGCGCACGTTCTCATCGATGAAGTCGACCAAGGCCTCGACGAAGTTCTGGGCACCATCGGGGACGCCGACAGTGGCGCGCTCGGCGACCTTGCGGAAGAAGCTGAATGCCAACCATCCGAGCAGGATGGAGAAGAACATGGTATCGAGGTGGATGGCCCAGAAGCCCATGGCCGCAGCCTCTTCGCCGGAGTGGGCGAAGATGTGCCACGAGTGGGTTCCGTGGACCGCCGCGGCATCGTGGGCGCGGTTGGCGATTTCCTCGACCTTGTCGGCCGGCAGCCAGCCCAGGGTCAGGTGCGTGAGATGGTGGTGGATGTATCCTTGCGAAGTGAGCGTTTCAGCGGTCGACATCGATCATCTCTCAATTCTTCTCGTGACGGTTCTTGCCGTGGTCGCCCGACTGGGCATCCCACTGCGCTGCAATCAGCGTGGATGCCACCTGGGTAACCAGATAGGCAGCCAGCAGGGCCGGAATATTCAGTCCATCGCGGGTGACGAAGGCCACGACGAAGAGACCGACGATCAATGCCAATTTCGCTGCCTCGGCGCCGTACATGCGCAATAGAAGCCGCTCGGGATGCTGCGCCCGGTACGCCCGAAAGACCGAGGCCGCGAACAGACCGTTTGCCAACAGACACACGCCCGACCCAATCAGGACCGAAACCACAACGGAGGTACCGAAGGGCAGGGCGATCACTACCGCTAAGGAGCCGAGGAGCGCTTGAACTTGCAGGACCCGTTTGGCGAGCAGGGTATCAGCCTATTGGAAATTGGGATTATCGCGAGAAATCCTCAGTGCCGAACCGGCAGTATAAGGGTTACCTAAAGAGCGGTCAACGCGGGCCTGGGCTTTGAGGCCATGATAAAGCTGATTCTAATCATTGAGAGACGCGCGCAGCCGGGCGAGTGTTGCGGTGCCGGGTAGGGGCGGGTTTCAAACCCGCCCCTACGTGATGTGGGCGAGGATGCCGTCGAGTTCGTCCAGGCTGTTGTAGGCGATCACCAGCTTGCCGGCCCCGCGCGCGCCCTGCTGGATCTGCACCCGCGCCCCGAGCCGCTCGGCCAGATCGTCCTGGAGTCCGCGCACGTTGGGGTCCAGTTCCACCTTGGGGATCGGCTCGGGCTGCGGCTCCCCGGCCAGTTGGAGGCGCCGCACCAGCCGCTCGGTCTCGCGCACCGAGAGTCCGCCGGCGACGACCTCCTTGGCGGCGGTGCTCTGTGCCGCGCCCTTGAGCCCAAGCAGGGCGCGGGCGTGGCCCATCTCCAACTGGGACTGCTCGACGCAGGCCTTCACATCCGGATTCAGCTCCAAGAGCCGCAGGAGATTGGTGATGGTGGTGCGGGACTTGCCGACCGCCTCGGCGATCTGCTGGTGGGTGAGTTGAAACTCGCGTAGCAACCGCTCGAGCGCGCCGGCCTCCTCCAGCGGGTTCAGGTCCGCCCGCTGGATGTTCTCGATCAGCCCGATGGCCACCGCGGTCGGCTCGTCCACGACGCGGATGACGACCGGGATCTCCTTGAGGCCGGCCTGCTGGGAGGCGCGCCACCGGCGCTCCCCGGCGATGAGTTCGTAGCGGTCACCCTCGAGCGGCCGGACCACGATCGGCTGGATCACGCCCTGCACGGCAATGGAGTCCGCCAGTTCGCGCAAGGCATCGGGGTCGAAATCCCGGCGCGGCTGGTAGCGCCCGCGCGTGATGCGCTCCAGCGGCAGGTGGGTGATGCGTTCCGTGGACGCGCTGGCCTGGCCTTCAGGACCGGCCCCCTCCGGGGCGGGGGGCGGGCGGGTCGCCCCGAGCAGGGCATCGAGTCCGCGGCCGAGTCCGCGCTTCTTGGGCGACGAGGTCGTTGGTTCGTCCATGGCTTGGGCGCTCAGGTCGGGGGAAAGATCAGGCGACACGGTCAGGCGGCCAGGCGCCGCTTGTCCTGGCGGCGCAGCACCTCGCTCGCCAGCGCGAGATAGGACACCGCACCCTTGGAGATCGGATCATAGATCAGGACCGGCAGGCCGTGACTGGGGGCCTCCGCCAGGCGGACGTTGCGCGGGATGATGGTGCGGTAGACCTGATCGGAGAAGTGGACCACCAACTGGGTGGAGACCTGGTTGGCCAGGTTGTTGCGCGGGTCGTGCATGGTGCGCAGGATGCCCTCGATCTGCAGACCGCTGTTGCGGCTGGCGCGCACCTGATCAATGGTGTCGATCAGGGACGACAGCCCCTCGAGCGCATAGTATTCGCACTGGATGGGGATCAGCACGCCGTCGGCGGCCACCAAGGCATTGAGCGTCAACATATTGAGCGACGGCGGGCAGTCGATGATGACCAACTCGTAGGCCGCGGCCCCGGCCGCCAGGACGCGGGCCAGGCGCCGCTCGCGGTCGACGGAATCCATCAGGCCCACCTCGGCGGCGGTCAGGTCCCCGTTGGCGGGCAGCAGGTCGAAGCCGGGGGCCGGCTCGGCGACCCGCCGCACACAGGCCGCCAGGTCCAGGTCGGACAACAGCAGGTCGCAGGTCGACTGCTCGATGCTGTGCTTGTCGACCCCGCAGCCCATGGTGGCGTTGCCCTGGGGGTCCAGGTCCACGAGCAGGACGCGGCGCTTCATGGCGGCCAGGGAGGCGGCGAGATTCACGGCAGTGGTGGTCTTGCCGACCCCACCCTTCTGGTTGGCAACGGCGATGATTCGGCCCATGGCAGGTTCACTCACAGCGGATCTCGATCAGGTGGCGTTCGCCTTCGAGGAAGGGCACGAACAGCTTGTGCACGGCCACGTCGAGG